>OFMS01000188.1_pt1 | contig 63997 bp, 83 predicted proteins | sample 1541871 | NCBI WGS metagenome assembly OFMS01 (sample SAMN04209251, study PRJEB22552) | human gut metagenome | biome: gut; material: feces | host: Homo sapiens | place: USA: Oklahoma
GAGCACCTCCTTGCCAAGGAGGGGGTCGCGAGTTCGAATCTCGTTTTCCGCTCCACCTTTTAAGGCGACATAGCCAAGCGGTAAGGCAGAGGTCTGCAAAACCTTTATCCCCAGTTCGATTCTGGGTGTCGCCTCCATTTTTATTTCTTAAAAGGTGTTAATTAGTTATGTCTGCCGCGGTGGCGGAACTGGCAGACGCAAGGGACTTAAAATCCCTCGGGTAGTGATACCCGTACCGGTTCGATTCCGGTCCGCGGCACCAGCTTATAGGCTACGCTTTCTATGCATAATTGCATGGAAAGCGTTTTTTCATTTACAGTAATTTTTTTCACGAATAAATCAACCAGGAATTGCTTTACATCGCTTTGCTTGCCTTGCTTGCCGGAATTTAAATCAGCTTTCAGCGCTGATAATGTCGCCGTGATTTCTTCGGCCGATAATACAGGGACAGCAGCAATGTTCTTCATCTGCTCCTTGCGCTCACGGATAGCGCGGATGCTGTCTTTACAGACTCTCAGGCGGTGAAATTCAAATTCATCAGCGCCGCCGGCTTCGATACATTCGTAAATGCTGTCCAATTTTCGGAGCGCCGCACGTTCTTCAGCCTCGATTCTTTGCAGGGCTGCCTTGCTGTCACCGACGTGATTTTCATATTCGCGCTGCATCTTTTCAGCTAATTTCTTCATGGTTGCCGGTGCAAAAATGTTTTCCTCGATTGTTGTAATCACCCAGTTTTCAACATTTTCTTTCGGGAGATAGGTTTGATCGCAACGGATGCCGGGCTGACGTTCCTTTTTGGAGCAGACATAATAGGCATATTCCAATCCGTTTTTCTTTGTGATGCGATGGCCATTCATGGCGCTGCCGCATATTCCGCAGAAAATTTTGCCGGTAAGCAGATATTTTTCACGCGCACGGAATTTAGCAGCCATTCCTTTATTTTTCGTTTTCTTATCCTGTACCATATAAAAATCTTCTTTGCTGATGATTGCTGGGATAGCGTTTTCGACGCGGATGCATTCGGCGCTTGGCTTGCCGTGACTGTTGCGCTTGCCGTTGGCTTGCTTGACAACCTTATTAAACGTATATACGCCGATATATTTTTCATTGCTCAGCAGGTCAAAAATACTGTTTTTGGAAAAATCCTTGCCGTTGTGTGTTTTGTAGCCGTTGGCTTTGAGCGCATGGCAAATTTTCGTATAGCCGTTGCCGGCAAGATACATGGAAAAAATCATGCGTACGCCCTCGGCTTCGCGCTCATCGACGACATAGCGTTTATTCTCGATGCGGTAACCAAACGGAGGACGGCCGCCGTTAAACTGAGCCTTGTAAGCGTTTTCGTTTAAGCCTTTTTTTGTTTCCTTGGCAAGATTGCGGCTATAATAAGCGGCAAAGCCTACGAGCATGTTTTCCATCATCTGTCCCTCGGGGGAATCGTCGATGTTCTGCACAGCGTATTCATAACCGATGCCCAGCCGTGTCAGCTCGTGTTTCGTTGTGTAATAATCAAATTCGTTACGCGCATTGCGGTCGATTTTATGAAAAATGATGACATCAAATGCATGGCTGTGCGCATCGTCCATCATCTGATTATATGCATCGCGTCCGATGAGCTTCGTTCCGCTTTTCGCTTCGTCGGTATAGATTTTTGTGACCTGATAATGTTTTTTGTTGCAATATTCCTGACAGGCGCGTATCTGCGCTTCTATCGATTCTTCGCGCTGCATATCGGACGAGAAGCGCGCGTATATAACAGCTTTCAACATAATATTCTCCTTGATGTTACCGCCCCGAAGTGGGGCGGTATTTTTTATTTGTGACGCAAATTTTCAATTTCATCCACGCAGCAGACCTTAAACAAATCGCCGTGTCTGCTGTGCGTTAGCTCATGGATAAATGTTTCCCTGTTTGCTTCATTGGTTAAATTTGAATTCAGGACTATTGTTTCATAGCCGTCAGCATCGGCTTTGATAAAACCTTTGATGCGCAAGGGAAGCGGGAAAAGAACGGCTCGCATTGCACATCAGTCCTTTTTCATACGATTAACTAAATCCATCACGAATTTAATGTCTTCGGGCGACAGCTTCTTGCTTGCATCCATGAGAATTCTTAATTCGGGATTGTCGTGCAATTCCTGCGCCAGCTGAGCTGTTTCGGGATTGAGGTAATAGGTAGAGCCATCGGATTTGTCCAGCAGATAATTCATGTCTACATTGAAAAAGTCAGCCAATCTGTCAAGAATTTCCAATTCTTTCGGCTCACGGCTTCCTGTTTCGTACATTCCTATCGTGCTTTTGCTTAGCCCGACACTCTTTCCAAGTTCCTCTTGTGACAATCCTTTTTGTTCTCTTAATAATTTCAATCTGTCCTTAAACGGCATTTTGTACACTCCTTTCATATATATTGTATCACGTAATGTGAAATTATACAAGAAGAAAATCACAAAACGTGTTGACAAAGCGTGAAGCAGGATGTATAATAAAGATGTCCACGAAATGTGGTTACGAAAAAGGGGTGAAATAATGAACAGGTCGAAAATTGCTGAAACACTGATTTCTTTGAGGGGTGAAAAATCCAGAGAAGAAGTCGCAAACGCCTTGAATATCGCTGTTTCCACGCTTGCCATGTATGAGCTGGGGCAACGTGTCCCGCGCGATGAGATTAAGCTGAAGTTAGCTGATTATTACGGCGTTGATGTACAATCTATTTTTTTTGATTAATAAGACCACGAAATGTGGCTAGAGTGGTTGTGATGCTTAATCTTACAGATGCGGAACGTGCCCTGCTGATAAAAGATATCGAGGAAACGCTTGCATGGCGCATCCCTAAACAAGAATGCTGTATAAATTGCAGGCCGGAGCGCAATTTATGTAAATCGTTGCTAATTGCTATCCAATGGGATGTATATCCCGATAAAGCAGAACAGAACTCATTAGAAATGATACTGGAAGATTTAACCGATGAGGATTACGCAGAATTGTATACCTCAGAGGAAACGGCAATGCGTAAAGCGATTTTAGATAAGGTATATCGCTGGCGGGGTGAACATTATGGATAAGCTGGATATGTTAGCGAAATATCTGATTTCATACGGTATTGAAAAAGGAACAATAAAAGGAGGGAAACACCATGAAACAATTACTGATTCTCATTTGTGCGGCATGCTGTCTGTGGACCGCATGGGACATGACCAGACCGGTGGAACGCTACGTTGTGAAAGCCGTTGCCAATGAGGGCGACACGCTGTGGCATATCGTTGGCGATGAGATGGCTAAGGCTGGCGATAAACGTGACATCAGAGAGGTCATCCACCATGCCAGAAACATCAGCAACATCGGCAACACGCTTAAAACTGGCGATACGATTCTGATTCCCATCGAGGTGCAAAAATGAAGCTGACGATTGAAGTGAATGACCTTGAACGCATCTATCTGCGTTTGGCTGTTAAAAAGGCTATGTCGGCGGCGCTGTGCTCAATCCTTGACACAAAAGCTGATGAGGGTATGGCTAAGGGCGCACGTGAGGTATCGTTGACGGCGTTCCGCGGAGAATTTAACCATTACGCGGGTATCTTAGCAAAGCTGAATGAAGCTGAAGAACACGCAGAAAGTGAGCGTTGATAATGATTAAAACGTGCATGTTCTGCGGAAAATCGTATTTTACATCTGTATACGATAAACAGAAAGAATACGTCTGCCCCGTCTGTGCCAGCAGATACAGACAGGAAATTTTTACAATAAAAAATAGCCGCCAGCACTGCAATGCTGACAGCTATAAAAAGGTGGACAAATAACACCACCGATAATTATAACACATCAAGGAGGACAAAACAAATGACACTCATGGAAAAACTCGTAGAAAAAGGACAGGCGCTGTGGGAGATTACCGGGCGTTACATGGACCAACAGGATAAGTACCGTGATTGCCGTGAGTTTATGCACGATATTGCAGAACATAACAAACTGCACGGCAAAACATTGCAGGCAGGCCAAACAATCGTCATTCCTCTTGAAAAAGAGGTAAAAAAATAAGCTCCGCGGTACAACGAAACCGCAGAGCGTGTAGGGGAAAATGCTAGCCACAAAAACCCTACACACATTATAACACACTTCGTAAGAAAGGATAATGAAAAATGTGTGAAGGAAGAATTTCTCTTGAAGAAGCAAAAATACTTATGGCTGATTTGACAGCGAGAAAGAAAGCCAAACAGCCGAAACTGACAGCCAAACAATGGCTGAATCAGTATATGGATTGCAGCCATTGTAAATTCCAGGCAACTTGCCACCATAACCCGTTTCAATGGGTGCAGGAATGGGCAGACGATGAAGCAGGGGAATTTCACCCTAGAGTAAATCGTTCGCTGACCACGGGCCAATACAACGCCTGCTGCAAATGGGACGGCGAAATGACGATGTCCCTTATGAAATCGCTTGAAAAAGCGAAGGAGAGAGGGGAAGTTGTATCATGAATGCTGTAACAGATGCGAGATACGGCTTATGTTTTGACGTTGAGACAACTAACTTTAACGATTTTGCCAACCCCGGCAAAAACGATGAAGAATTCCATGCAGCCGCAATGCTCATGAAATCAAACTGCGAAAGAATCATGGAAGCCATTAAAGAGTACGAAGAAGCGTACAACGCAAATAAGGAGTAGTGCATTATGGGACTGTTTAAAAAGGCAGAGCGTAAAAAAGCGTTTTTGAAAATTGCTATTACCGGTGTTAGTGGCAGCGGTAAAACTTACAGTGCATTGCAGTTGGCGCAAGGATTAGGCGATAAGATTGCAATGATCGATACGGAAAACGGCAGCGGCGAACTGTACAGTAATCTGTGCGAATACGATGTAGCTCCAATGTCAGCACCGTTTACACCGGAAAAGTACATTGATTACATCCATGAGGCAGAGCAAGCAGGCTATAACGTGTTGATTATTGACAGTTTGTCTCATGCGTGGGCAGGCGAAGGCGGCGTTCTTGATTTTGTCGACAAGAAAGCAGCGACAACAAGAAGCGGTAATAGCTTTACTGCATGGAAGGACGCTACTCCGAAACAAAACAAGCTTGTTGATGCAATTCTTCAAGCAAAAATGGACGTGATAGTCTGCATGAGAAGCAAGCAGGCATACGAGATTGTTGAAAATGAAAAAGGAAAAAAGATGCCGATAAAAATGGGATTAGCTCCTATTCAGCGAGACGGCTTAGAATATGAGTTTACAGTAATGTTCGACATTAGCGTTGAGCGTCATATGGCCGCTGCTACAAAAGACAGAACCGGATTATTTGTTGATTGGTGTGAAGTAATTACTCCGCAGACCGGCAAAAAGATTCGTCAATGGTGTGATAGTGGTGTAGAAATCACGGAAAATAAATTCGTTAAGCTTGAATATGGAAAAGCGTATGTGCGTACCCGTAATGGTATGACAGATATTGTAGAACTGACATACGAACAGTTAGAGCAACTGCTTCAAGCTCCAAATTATAGTTTAGCGCATAACGCAATAAGGGAACGCTTAGAGCTGATAGAAGCAGCACAGGCAGAAATCCCCGAGATGAAAGAACAGCAAGAAGATTTTAGCGCAGCAGAAATTGAAGAAGCTGCCAATGCTAAGCCTCTTAATGTTGTTTCTAATAATGCGGTGTTTAAGACACCAGAAAGCGAAAAAAATGAGTAAAAAAAGCATTCTTCAGTCAGAAAAAGAGTGCTTCATGTGTGGTACGGCGCTCAATCTCGAGCGCCATCACGTTATCTTCGGCACTGCTGGCAGAAAGATTTCGGATAAGCTTGGCTTAACAGTCTGGCTGTGCCATGAGCACCATAAAGGAAGGTTCAGCCCGCACAATGACAGAGAAACCGACCTGCGGTTAAGAAGGTTCGCTCAATCCTGCTATGAAGATAAACATAGCCGGGAAGAGTGGATGGAGAAAATCGGGAGGAATTATCTGTGAAGTTTGATACAAGAACAATCTGCTGCTTCAACGGCAGTTTGCAGTTCCCGTTGCCGTGGGCAGAAGCGGCACAGGTTGGCGAGTTACAGCGTGCGACGAACAGCGGCAAGACTTTAACCGTAGAAGTTAAAGTTAAGCGTGAGCAACGCAGCCATACGCTAACTCTTACTGCTGGGCGCTGTGTACTGCGATAGCCAAGGCGATACGCTCATCGAAAGAAGAAGTGTATCAGCAGGCTATTAAGAGCATCGGGGCTTATACTCCGGTGCCTATTAAGGCAGATGCTGTTGAACGCTATACAGAGATATGGAAGGCGCACGGCATAGGCTGGGTGGTCGAGAATATGGGGGAAAGCAAAATCCCTGGTTATGTTGTTCTCGCCTGCTATCACGGCAGCAGTGCATACGATACAAAAGAAATGAGCCAGCTTATAGACTGGCTCATTGATGAAGCGAAAGGCATCGGCATAGATGTTATCAGCGACGCTGACAGGGCGTTGCTGTTGGAGGACTGGCATGAAGTTAAGAAAAAAACAGTTTAAGAAGTATGTTAAGTGGTTGTCTAGGAGGTGGGTAAATGGCTATTATGCGCATTGTTAAGAACAACAACTTCAGCATTGTGTCTAATGCGATCATTAGAGATACAAATTTATCGTTGAAAGCGCGCGGCTTATTCATCCTTATGTTAAGCTTACCGGAAGGGTGGGAGTTTAGCGTAAGAGGCTTATCGAAAATCGCAGGCGAGGGACTGGACGCTATCCGTAGTGGCTTACATGAGCTGGAGGAGCAAGGCTATCTGTCACGGCAACGTAAACGTAACGCAGAAGGCAAGTTGGGGGATATGGAATATATCCTCTACGAAGAACCACAAAAGCCGAAACCGTCAACAGAGGAAACCTCTACGGTGGCAGAGCCTATACAGGAAATCCCTACACAGGCAGAGCCGACACAAATAAATAAAGATATAAATAATAACAGACTTAATCAAGAACAGAGAGAGAGAAGAACCGAAATTACTCTCTCGCCTTAACGGCCAAGCTTTACCGCTTGAAACGGCTCAGTTACAGAACGAGTACTTCAAGCGCTTCTGGCTGATGTATCCGAGAAAAGCGAAACAATTCCAGGCACAGCTTGCATGGAACGCGCTCCCGGTAGACGTAGAGCTTTACGAAAGAATCTTGCAGGCTGTTGAGAAGTATAGCAAGACGAAGCAATGGGCAGATAAAACCTACGTGCCTTATCCGGAGAACTTTCTTGACGGCAAGCGGTGGGAAGATGATATTCCCGAAGATACACCGAAGCCGACACGAAAGAACGATGTTGCAGCGGCGGCTGAAGCTGTTGTCGCAGGCTTAGAGGGAATGGAGTGGTAGACATGGACAGAAAGCAGAACTGTATCGAGATAGCAAAGCATATGGCTGTGCTGTTCGGCGCTTTTGGACAGAGCAGCGACATAGACCGTCAGAAAATCTACGTCGCTGACCTTGCGGAATTCCCGGCGGAGCTTATCGGTGTAGCGTGTAAAAAACTGCGCTATGAATCGCACTTCCTGCCGACGATTAGTGAAATTATCGAAGCGGCAAGCAGCCTTACCGCTACAAATACAGGCAGACGCTTGCCGACATGGGCGGAAGCTCAACTTGAGATTGAGCGGCAGTTGAACATTGCAGGCAATTACAAAAAGCCTGTGTTTAGCTGCAAAGAGATTGAGCAGGCTGTAAAGGCGTATGGATGGCTTAATCTCTGTATGGCTAGTCAAAGCAGCATCAGTAATGCGTGGCATCAGCTCAGCAAACTGTACGAGCAGACTTGTAAATATCAGCGTGAAGAAGCGACAAACCGCTATATCCTTAAAGATAAACCGCAAGGCTTTTTAGGATATACCGAAGCAAAGAATGACGGCTTGTGCTTGCTGGCGCTAGTGTTGGGGGAGAAAAAGTGAAAAAAGATTGGAGCTTATTGGTTGGCGAAACGCATGGAACGCTGACTGTAAAACAGGTCGCAGGATCTGACAGAAACGGCTTCACCTACTTGCTGTGTCAGTGCGACTGCGGCAATGAAAAGGTTGTCAAAGCAACAGACTTTACACGGTGGAAAGTAAAGACCTGCGGAAAGCTGGAATGTAAGCGCAAGGCAAGAGGTGTGTTGACGTTACCGGAAGCGCAGGAGAGTTTTCCTCCGCGTACAGGCGAGAGAGTTAGTGCTTTAGAGCAACGCATAAAACCTAAATACTTCTGCAAGGCTGTTGCCCCAGAGTGCGTGATAAGTACACTCTTACACATCTGCTGCTGTGAGTGTGACAGGCCTTGCAAGCGGTGTGAGAATACGCCGCAGAAGTGCGGAGCGAGGGAGAGAAATAATACCGCGAATCACTCATCCTAACAAGGGTTGTTGAGGTGGCGAGCTGCACAGGCTCAAAGGTTGATTACCTGGGAACACCGCATTGAGTGCTAAGAATAAACGTAAACGCTGGCGATAACTGCGCAGTTAGTCTAATCAGCTTACTGTATGGGTGGCTTGCTGGCGTGCCCGGCTCATGTGTAATAAAACACGAAAGAGCTGGCGTGAGTGAAGCACGTAGTATTTTTTAGCGGCGGCGCGTGTAGTTATTGCACCGCCAAGCGAGTTATAGAAAACGTCGGTAAAGAGAACGTTGTCCTGCTTTTTACCGACACCAAAATAGAGGACGAGGACTTATACAGATTTATCAACGAGGCAGCGGAGAAGCTAGGCGCTGAACTGATAAAAATCGCTGACGGAAGAACACCTTTTGAAGTGTACCGGGATAGCAGATTTTTAGGGAACAATAGGCTGGCGCCGTGCAGTCATATCCTAAAGCAGAAAACAGCTCATGATTATATTTTCAGCAATTATGAGCCGGAAGAAACTAAGTTGTATCTGGGATTGGATTGGACGGAAACACATCGTTTTAATGCACCGAGGAAAAATTGGGCACCGTTCAAGGTTGAATATCCAATGAGTGAAGCACCATATCTCAGCAAGGTTGATATGCTTGAAGTGTTAAAGGCTGATGGCATAGAACCGCCAAGACTGTACGCTATGGGATTTGCGCATAATAACTGCGGCGGCTTCTGCTGCCGTGCGGGGCAAGGGCATTTCGCAAAACTACTTGAAGCGTTGCCGGACCGATACGCAAGAGCAGAGCAGGAAGAAAATTCCATGCGTGAGTTATTAGGCAAGGATATAGCATTTATGAAAAAGACCATGAATGGAGTTGCTAAGCCTTATACATTAAGGCAACTTCGGCAGGATGTGGAAAGTCATAAGGAGATAGACTTATTCGATATTGGCGGCTGCGGCTGCTTTGTTGATAGCGATTAAAGGAGGTTGAAGAACATGACTAACGAAGAACGCGTGAAAGTTGTTAACGATATTGACGATATTTTAGGCGATTGGACGAACAGCGGCGATGATTTTTATTTGCAACAGGCAATAGCGGCTATTCGTGCAGCGATTGAAAAGGAGGTTGAACATGAATAGAGATTTAGACGGCGTGTATTTTCGCGTTAAGCGTGACGGCAGCTGGCAAAGCATCTGCTTTAGTGACTTGTCAGACGAAGAAATGGACAAGGTGCTTGAAGGGCATAGCGTAGAGTGGCTGAAGTCCGTTTGTAAAATCCTGGGCAGAACCATTAAGCGTATCGGTGATGAACAAGACATTGTCGGCTGGCAAAAGGAGGAAGAGGAAGAGTAAATGCTAATTAAGGTTAATAGCAGAATGTGGGAAAATTTTAACTGCGTTAACAGTCTATCCTTACAACGCTGCATAAGAGGAACAGGAAAAGACGTTTATATTGTCAACATTTGCGTCGATGGAAAAGAAGTTCAATATAATCAATATGATTCCAAAGAAGAAGCAGAAAAAGCTATGGATGAGCTTGCTGAAAAAATCAACACAGCGCAAACCTTTAAGAACAAGGAGGAATAGCAAATGACTCCAGAACGTAAGAAATGGTGGGATAGCCTGCCACAGCGTGAAAAGATGTTGCGTGAACAGATTTTAGAGACCAAAGGGACAATCTCGAAGTCGAAGTTTGCGCTTCAACTTGGCTGTTTGACGGATGATGACAAAAAATGGGTTATCTCCCGAATAAAAAAGAAAAAGGTTGTATTAACAGCTTTAAAGCATGAGCTTGACCGTACAACGGCGATTGTGTATGCGGGATATTATCAAGAGGCGTTCCCGACTTGTCGCTGCAAAAAGTGCGGCGGAATATTTTATTATGCTGGACAGTCGCACTGCTGCTGGTGTGGCAGAAGAATTGTGGGGTGTAAGTGATGAACGAGCCGATTATTAGCCCGTGGCTGATTTACTGGGCGGGCAGAATAGAGTTTATACAAGTGATTTGCTGTGTAGTAGGCCTCGTAGTAACTGCATTTGCCGTGACGGCTACAATGGCAGTCTTGACAGATGATTATGAGCATGATGAATCCGCCATCAAGGCACTCAAAATACTTGTTTGTGCGGCTGTTATTTTAGATACGCTGGCAGTATTCCTTCCAACAAAAACGGAAATATTCGCTATGTATGCTGCTGAGCGTATAACGCCAGCCAACATCAAAGCAACAGGCGAATTTACCGGAAAGACAGTGGATGCGCTGATTGAGAAAATTTTAAAGGCAAGTAAAACTGTGAAGGAGTGATAACATGGCTAAAATTAAAAATGTAAATTGCAAATGTTCGGCGGCGTGCCGCATATGGTTCTGCTGCCAAGATTGCGATTTAAAGAAATCTTGCAAAAATCCTTGCGAAAACGCTTTTAATGCGGAACTTTGTAAACATTTTTGGGATAAGGAGTGATAACATGGCTAAAAATTTAATCCCAGAAATCGCAAAGATGCTCGGCGTGGAGTTGAACGAAGAATTTAAAATTAAAGGACGCGAAGGAGCGATTTATAAATTTATCGTCGACGGACTGCTAGTGAGTGACGATGACGCAGAAAAAGTATACACAACTGCCCACATGCCGCTTGTTGGTCTGGTAAGAGGCGATATTGAAATCGTCAAACTTCCGTGGAAGCCGAAGAAAGGGGAAACTATCTACTCTTTTACCCTTATGTATGGGAACTGGGTTGTTTATTCATATGTGTGGTTAAATTCCCCTTGCGATTATGCTCTGCTAGGCAAAGGCTGGGTATACCGCACAGAAGCTGAAGCCGAAGCTGCACTCCCTAAGGTGGCTACCGAAATAGGCGTGAAGTATGAGCTTTAAAAGAGAAACCTGCAACATGTTGCAAAAATCTCTTGCAAAACTCCCTTGAAAAAGTTGCAGCTGGGGACAAAAAGTCCCTTGAAAAAGTTTAGGAGGCAGAGGAAATGGAAGAAACGACTGTTAAAAAAATCAATACAATTACCGTCAGCAGTAAAACATTTTCCGGACGCGCAATGGTGTATCAATGTACAATGTGTCAATCAAGATTTGTAGATATGGATGACAATTATCGCCTTTGCCCTTATTGCGGAAGAAAAATTATAGGCATTGAGTAAATAGCCCTAGGGTGCGGCGGCTAGGTTGCCGAATGGCAGTAAGCGTTGCTGAGAATCCCCACGCCGCCGCTTTTTATAAAAGGAGGAATGAAAAATGATTGATTATAAGAAAGCCGATCAGGCAGATAAATTGTTGTTGGAAAGCGGCGTTCCGTTTATGCTTGCTTACGATGATACTGCTAAACATATGATTTGCCGGGCGTTCGGTAACTATCCGACACTTAAAGAGTTTATCGTGACGATGATGGTGCAGGCGGTAGTAAACGTACAGAGCAAATACGGCGAAGAAGCAGCTATGAAGGAATTAATGGGTATGATGACGGAAGCAGCACAACAGTATTGCGAAGAAACAAAGAAAGGGGCAGAAAAGCATGAGCTCAATTAAACCTGCATTTGTGAATATGGAACAGCGGGAACGCATAAACAATATCGTGCGTGCTGCTGAACATCTTGAAGAAGTTATTAAACAGAATTGCCCTAAAGGCCGCGACAGAAAAACAGCCTTGCGAAAGCTTGAAGAAGTGGCTATGTGGGCAAATAAAGCAATCGCGTTTGAGGTGCAGCAATGAATGACGATGATGAATATTATCCTTGTGATAATTGCGACAACCTTTGCGACGAATGGGAACGGCAATACTGCTGTGAACTGTGCCGCTATTACGGCGGTGGCGACGAAATGGAATGTGCCCATTGCGACCCGATGAATATTTAAGGAGGGCGAACAATGAATGACGAAAAACTAATCGTGATGCTATTTGCCTTTCGGTATGCCGTACACAGGATAGCCACGCAGAGTTTAGCAGCTATCCAAGGCGAACTGGTGACAAACCTTCACCGCTTTCCGGATTGGATGCTGGCGCAAATGGAACGCGACCTTGAATGGAATTTCGAGATAATGGAGATGCACAGAGGTAAAGACGGCAAAGTGAATTTTGATGATGACTGCGAATTTCAGCGTCCGATATTGGAAGCGATTAAACAGGAAAGGGAAGCGAGAAAATGAGTGATAAAATGAGCGATAATATGATTGATTTTGTGTGTGGACAACTTGACAAGCTGAAGCAACAGATCCGTGAGAAACATCAGCAATACTCAACAGAGGATGCTTTGGCGAACTTCCGTGTAGGTGCTATGCTCAGCGGAAAGCAGGCTGATTATCCTGCTATGTATGAGGAAGCGAAGGCCTATGCGAGAAAGCATATCGCTCATGTGTATGCGCATGATATTGACGGCGTGAAGGTTGACGAGAGCTTGAAAGATATAGCCTTATACAGTCTTATCGAACTTTACATGGTCAAGGCATGGGAGCAGGAGACGGCAGAGTATCAAAACAGCGACGAATATAGAAACATGGTTGAGAACATCAAGAAGCGTTATGATTTTTAAGGAGGACATATAACATGAACAGCATTGTTTTGTTGGGAAGAATGGCAAAGGACGCAGAAGTCAGATATACTTCGACCGGTAAGGTTGTAGCGAGTTTTTCGCTGGCAGTCGACAGACCTTACGCCGGAGCAGACGGTAAACGTGAGGCAGACTTTATCGACTGCACGATCTGGGGAAAGAGCGCCGAAACATTAGGCAACAGTGTGCATAAGGGACAGCGTGTGTTGGTGGAAGGCCGTTTGCAGATTAGACCATACACCGACAAGAATGGCAATAAACGCACGGCAGCAGAGGTTGTGTGTGGACGTTTTGAATTCATCGAGCGCAGAGAACAGTCCGGCAGCCAGGGAGAACCGCAGGGCATGGAAAGCTTTGGACAGCAGGTTCCGTTTAATGAGGAGATTCCGTTCTAATGGCGTGGGGCAAATATCATAATCGGAAAGTGGTTATCGACGGCATAACCTTTGACAGCCAGCGGGAAGGCGACTATTATTGCGAGCTGAAGATGTTAAGAATGGCGGGAGAAGTCATAGACTTTGAACGGCAGGTGACGTTTGAACTTCAGCCGAAATTTAAGCACTCCGGCAAGACTGAGAGAGCCATTAAATACATCGCCGACTTTGTCGTACATTATAAGGACGGCCGCACGGTTGTTGTCGATGTTAAAGGCGAGAAGACGGATGTATACCGCATCAAGCGGAAGATGCTGTTATACAGGCATCCAGATATGATTTTTGAAGAGGTATAGAACATGATTAATGTTAAGCGAATGATTGAATTCTGCTGGCAGCACGAAGAAGATATTCGGCGTGCGATTGCTGAGAAGCGCTTAGACAACGGCGGAGTAGTCACAGGCGGCGGCGGTGGGCATTGCCGAGTCAGCGATCCTACAGCTCAGAAGGCGATACATAACGTATCTGACGTTCCGTGTGTAGAAGTGGAGTATGGTGCATATATCAACGATATGCGTAATGTTATGACAATCAAGCGGCCGTTACAATGGCTTAAAGCCGCTCATTGGACTAAAGAGCACTATACAGATAAGCCGCAGGGCGAATTGATTAAGCTCAAATACAGCGAGAGCCTGCTCAGAAATGATATTGTAGAGATAATGGGCATCAGCCAGGCGACATATTATGTCATGCTGAGCGATATATTTACATACGCAGAAGGCCTAGCGGCAGGCTTAAAACTGATACCACCGAAGCGGTGAAGATAGCGGGGAGAAATCCCCGCTGTTTTTTTGTTGATTATTGGACACCAACATGGTACAATAATGGGAAAAAGGGGGAAAGATTATGAGCGAAACAAGAATCCTACGTTGCCTTATCAACAAGGCAGGCGGTAACTCCGGCGCAGGCAGCAAGACGTATAGAACGACGCTGCCTGCTACGTGGATGAAGGAGTTAGGCGTCAGCGAAGAAGATAGAGAACTGGCGCTGACGTTTGATGGTGAGAAAATCATCATTAGAAAGAAGGCGTAGCGAATAAATGCATAACGATATGACCGGCCAGAAATTTAACATGCTGACCATAATAGAGGACAGTGGCGGCGGTGTGGTTAAGGTCCGCTGTGATTGCGGGACCGTCAAGACCTGTAACCGCTCCAATATCGTCAGCGGCAAGGTAAAATCATGTGGCTGCATCCGCCGTGGGCGTAAGCGCACAGACATTTTAAAGAGCCACGTTGGCGAGCGTTTTGGCAAGCTAGTTGTTATCGAGGAGCTGCATGGAGGACGCGTCAAGACACAATGCGATTGTGGCAACATTAAAATCGTCAACAAAGCGCATCTGCTGTTGGGCAACATCACCAGTTGTGGGTGTAATGCTACCGCAGAGCATCTCTGTAAAATAACGGAGGCCAACCGGGTCGACGGCACAAACTTGCTGCTGATTAAGGACAGCAAGCCCAGCAAACGCAATACCAGCGGCGTACGTGGCGTAAGCTACAAATCAAAGAAAGGCAAATGGGAGGCCAGTATATGCTTCCAAGGCAAAACCCATTACCTTGGCATGTACAGTACGTTAGAGCAGGCAGCCGCAGCCAGAAAAGCTGCTGAAGAAAAATATTATAAACCAATGTTGGATAAATGGGAAAATCAGAAAAAATTAAAAAATAGTGCTGGAAAAAAATAAAATCGCTTGACTATTGGACACCAATAGTGTATACTAGAGTCAACAAAGAAAAGGAGGACAACAAAATGAAAATGTTTTTAAATTATAATGGCATTTGGAAATCTGGCACATACGCTACTGTTCCTGCTGAAATCCACGATGAAATGGAAATCGTGCTTCCCAAAGGGTTCAAGGAAGTGACGATGCAGGACGAAAGCAAAGCGATTGAATGGCCAAACGGGCAAATCACATTGGCTAGCGAAATCTTCACCGAGCATAAAGGTGAAACCGCTGTCCCGTACATTGTAGATTGTAGCGGAAATACGCCGCGCAAACTTTATCTTAAAGCCGTAGCCGAAGATTAAGGAGGGGGAGAATATGAAATATTTCTATATTGAGCGCATCGCCCCGGACGGTCGTTTGAACGGCTTTTACACCCAGAAGGCCGAGAACCTTTCCCAGGTTCTTTACGCCTTTGACGAAACGGAGAGCGACGGCGGATTATACGCGCCGCGTATCGCTGAAATCACTGAAGCGGAATACGAAGATTTTCCGCACTTTTACCCAAAAAATTGGGTGTATGGAGCGGAATTCTAGAATTGACAGCCAGAATTATACGTAGTATAATTAAAACTGAAGAATTATAAAAAAGGCATCGAGCGAAAAACTCGGTGTCTTTTTGCTTTGTTCATATTTCTTCACACTTTTCTCCTCATACTCAGTCGGCAGCCTATCACTGCCGACAAGCTAATCAAACGTCGCTGTCACAGGCGGCGTTTTTTATTTGGTGACCGCATGGACAGCGGGCCAACATCCTGCCAGCGGCCTCCTACGTTGGCAGGACCACCAACAGCAAAGGACGTGTCATTATGGGCAGATTTGGACTTAAGATTAACAAATTGATGCAGGCTTTAGAGAGTCAGGGCGAAATTTATATGTTAGATCGTCGGCAGGTGTGGTCCGACAAGCTGCATAAGAAGGTGCAGTCGCTGACGTTATCTAAGAGCGTGCCAACGGAAGAATATAACGAGAACAATCCTAAGCCGAAATCTACGCAGCATGAACGAGTTAAGGTGGTTGAATTGACCACGTTTAGCGAGGTCGAGATTGTGTTAGCACTGGCGGCTAAATGGAAGCAGGTGACCAGAAATGGCAGACGAGTCAAGAGCAACACCTGCTGAGAAGCGTTTGAGTAATCAACAGAAGCTGTTTGTACAAGAATACATCCTGCTAGGCGGTGAAGGACATGGAGCTGAAGCGGTCAGAAAAGCAGGATATAGCGCGAGGACGGCGCGGCAACAAGCGACCGACCTATTGTCACGTCCTTACATTAAGGCTTATATGTCAGAGCTGACGCGGAAGGCGGTCGACAAGAGCAAAGAGCGAGAAGCACAGAGCGTCGCAGACATAGCCGAGATATTGACGTTTTACACAGCCGTCGGACGCGGCGAAGTGAAAGACCAATTTGGCCTTGACGCAACAATCAAGGACAGAGCTGCAGCTTATGAGAAGATTTACAAGATTATCAAGGACGAGCAGCAGGCAGGAGCTAACGCGGAGCAGAACGGCGGCAGCCAAACGCTGATTATAGAGCCGATATACGGAGCACCGGAGGCGGACGATGGAGAATAGACGGAAGATATATTTCAATCCTATATTCCGACGCGTCAATGAGAGCCGCCAGCGCTACGTTGTTTTAAAAGGCTCAGCAGGCAGCGGAAAGAGCGTCAATATAGCTCAACAGCTCATCCTAAAGCTGAGCAGCCAGGAATTTAAAGGAGCTAACCTGCTGTGTGTGCGGAAGATTGACGAGAGCAACAGGGACAGTACGTTCGCAGAGCTTAAGACGGCTATATTCCGTATCTTCGGTGATGCATGGGAACGCCATTGGAGCGTGAGGGAGTCACCACTAAGGCTGACGTGCCTTGACACAGGCAACAGCGTTATCTTTAGAGGGATGAAGGATGATAGACAACGTGAGAAGGTTAAGTCAATCACGAGTGATAAAGGTAAGCTGACGTGGATATGGGCGGAGGAAGCTACGGAGCTGACGGAAGAAGATTTTGATATTCTTGACGACCGCCTGCGCGGCAAGCTGGATAACCCAAATCTCTACTATCAGATGATAGCCACGTTCAACCCGGTATCGTCAACGCATTGGCTAAAAGGGAAGTTTTTCGACACGCCAGACGTTAACGTTCTGGCGCATACGTCGACCTTTAAGGATAACCTATTCGTCGATGCTCAATACAAAATGCGCATGGAGCGCCGCAGAGAAAGAGATCCAGAAGGTTATAGAGTGTACGCTTTGGGCGAATGGGGCCTGCTAGGCGGGCAGTACTTTAATAATTGGAGCGAGAGCCTGCACGTTATCAAACCTTTTAAGATTCCCGATGGCTGGATGAGGTTTAGGTGTATGGATTGGGGCAGCTATCATCCGTATGCTTGTTATTGGATAGCAGTCGACTATGACGGCGTGATGTACGTTTATAGAGAGCTTTACGGGTACGGCGGCAAGGCTAACGTGGGTACTAAAGAGCCTAGCACTCTTGTTGCTCAACGCATAGCCGATTCTGAGAGCGCCGATAAGCGTTTGATAAGGTATGCCGTGTTAGATAATGCCTGCTGGGGCAAACAGGACACAGGAGCGCCGAGTATAGCAGAAGAGATAAACAGGGTGCTGATGGATAACGAATGCATGATGTTTAACCCGTCTGTCAAAGGCCGTGAGCAAGTTGGCGAAGAAATCCGCCTGCGACTGCAAGGCTGGGAAGATAAAGAAGGGAAGCGTCACCCAGGTATAAAGGTATTTAACACCTGCTTTCATCTCATCCGCACCTTGCCGGAGATAACCCACGACAAGAATCAGCCGGAGAAATACGATACAAATGGTGAAGACCATGCTATTGACGCTATAGGCTATGGCTGTATGAGTAGACCGTGGAAGCCTACCGCACCGAAGAAGCAAGGCAAGCGTGACGGCTGGAAGTTTGATTACAATAACGAGAGTGGAAGCAGAAGAAGCTTTATGGGAGTATAGAATGATTAGATATGAGCTTAACATGACTCCGAACGATATAGAATTAAAGGTCAGCGGGCACGATGAGGAACACAGCAAGGAGTTCCACGCGGTCTGCGGCATGGTGAGCGCTGTGTCACAGTCATGCGTGTATGGCATTGTACATTTCTGCGATGATTACGATCTGGCAGAGTATGCGCCGGGGCGAATAAGAGTAAAGGTGAAGAACCTGCCGACGGCGAGAGCGCTTTGCTTATCATGTTTCGCAGGGCTTAACGCCATTAAGCAGCAGTTCCCACGCGATTTTGAGGGGTGAGAGATATGTTAGATGATTTTCAATACGCCAAGTCAGAAGACAACTCCACAACCTTTGTCGCTGAGAACAGTAAGCTGTTAAGGTATAAGCGGTGGTTCAAAGAAGCCGTAGAAGCGCAGCAGAAGTGGCGTAACGTGGCGAGAGAAGATAGAGAGTTCTACTCCGGTAAACAATGGGCGGAGGACGATAAGAAAACGCTTGAAGATGCTAAGCGTCCTGCGATTACCATTAACCGCATAAAGCCGCTAATCAATGTTTTAAGTGGTTATCAACGCCTTAACCGATATGATATTGATTTCCTGCCACGCACAAACGATGATGATGAGCAGGCGCAACTTAGAAAAGGCGTGACTAAATACATCATGGACCGAAGCCATTACAACTACGAGGAGAGCGACGTGTTTAATGACGGCGTTGTTACCGGTATTGGTTGGTTTGAGGTAGGCTATAAATTCGATTGGCTGGCGCAGGACGGCGACGCGTTTATCCGACGTGTATCGCCTTTTGATATTTACGCCGACCCGGAGAGCCGCGACAAGCATATGCGTGATATGAAGTATGTTATCCGTGCCCGGTGGGTAGATAAAGACGAGCTTGCCGCCAAGTATCCGCAGCAGGCAGATGAGATTAACGCTCAGACCGCCGCATATATGACGGAAGAAACCGAGAATGATAAGAAATACAATGAATTATGGTATTCGCACGAAACGAAGAAGATTCGCTTTGCCGAGTGCTGGTATAAGAAAGCAGTCCAGAAGCAGCTATTTATCCTAAAGAGCGGCGAATTGGTGGAGCAGGTTACTGAAGATATGATAGCTTTAGGCATGATTCTGCGTCAGCAGACAGTGACTACTACCGAGATTCGTATGTTAGCCTTCTTTGACAATGTTGTCTTAGAGGATATTCAATCGCCTTATAAGCATGGATTTATCCCGTTCGTTCCCTTCATCTGCTACTATCAGGGCGAGGACGATATTCCTTCCGGTGTTGTGCGTGACCTTAAAGACCCGCAACGTGAGATAAACAAGCGCCGCAGTCAAGAGCTGCATATCCTTAACACACAGTCTAATGGCGGCTGGATTTCGGAAGAAGGCGCAATGTCGCCGCAGCAGGAAGCATCATTTAAGCGGAACGCTTCTACACCGGGCGCATTGCTTAAAGTCAGCCCCGGCGCGTTATCCATGCAGAAACTGCAAAGACTTGAACCGCAAGCACCGCCGTCTAACATCATTAATGCGTCGCAGGAAGCAATGAACGAAATGCCTAGCATCAGCGGTATTAACGAAGCGTTGATGGGAACAGACATCAGCAATTCGCAGTCTGGCCGTGCGATTGAGCTTAAACAGAAGCAAGCTATCACCCATATAGCAGGCTTGTTTGACAACCTGCGTATGGCTAAAGAGCTGATTGTAGATATGTTATGGGGAAAACGTGGTGCGCCTGGGATCATCCCTCAGTTCTACACGGAACAAAAGACGTTTAGAATTGTAGGCGAGAACGGCGAGCCGCAGATTGTTACTGTTAACCAACAGGTTCAGCAGCAACAGGTTAACCCACAAACAGGAATGATTCAGACGATTACAAAGACGCTTAACGACTTATCCGTGGGCGAATTTGATATTGTCATTGCTGATACACCGGCTACATCGACACAGCGCACAGCTCAGTTCTGGAGCTTGGTAGATGCTTGTGGCAAATTGGGTATTCAAGGCAACATGATCATGGATATTCTGATTGACTTATCAGACATTCCGCAGAAAGCCGAAATCAAACGCCGCTTAAAAAGTCAGCAGGAAGAACAGGCGCAGGCACAGCAACAGCAGATGCAGGCTCAAATGGAGCTGGAGAAACAGAAGCGACTCTCCCGTAGTATCGCCTACAAAGACTTGCAATTACCTTTGCAACTCCAACTTGCGGCGCAGGCAGGTATTCTACCGCAGCAGTACGCCGACGCGTTCCTGCAATGGAGCATCCAGCAAATGGCTCAGAGTATGGGCATGGGCGGTATGCAGCCCGATATGATTGGACAACAGCCTATGCAGATACCGCAGCAGCCATTACTACAACAGCAGCCAGCACAAGCCGCACAGTCTCCGCTTACGAAAGCGGCAGTAAACGGCATGGTTGAAGCAAATAAACCAGTTTTATAATAGGAGGTATAACAAATGGCAGTCAGAAAGAAAACCGAAGAACAGCAAGAAGTCGTGCAAGATGTGGCTTGCGCTAGCAAAGAGAAAGAGCAGCAGGCGGAAGTGGTTTTGAATTATGATGAATGGTACACTCATCATGCTAATGTGCTGACCGAACGACTTGATAATGGCAAAGACAAATTAAAGAAGCTGGATGAAGCAATGCTTGACAAGGCTTTATACTTGCTGGATGTAGCCGGAGATGGCTGTGGCGAATTAAGAATTAAACAGATTGAAACAGCGATTGAGATTTACAAGACAGTACAAATCTTGTAGTCACAATCGCTTTTCTTATATTCGTGCCGCCGACGATATGGGCGCATTTAGCCGACGGGCGTAAAACGTAAAGGAGTAATTGATATGTTGTTTACTTTTAACTTCCAGATGTTTAACGACGATATTCCCGGTATTGATGCTGATGTTTTGGAGCAATTCAAAGACGAGTTGCCGCAGGAAGAACCTGCTGAGCAGCCGGAACAGCAAGAGGAAGCTCACGCTGACCATCACAGCGACAACAAAGATGTAGAGCCGACCGAACAGCAGACTGAGGAAGAAGAGGAAGTTCCCGAGGGGCCCAATGTTCCGTATAACCGATTCAAAGGCGTAAATGAGCGCATGAAGGCCGCAGAAGCGCGTCAACGTGAGTTAGAAGCTGAATTAGCTAAGTATAAAAATCAGCCACAGCAGCAAGAGCAGCAGGCATCCCCTGCACCTGCCGTTCCACAGAATGTTGGCGATTTTACCGCTGAGCAGATTAAACTTATGACAAACGAAGCACGCCGCCGCGCCGCAAAGCAGCTCAATTTGACCGAAGAAGATGTTGAGAATATTGAATACAGCGACGACCCAGACGTAAAGGCCTCTTATGACGCGCTCACTGTACAACACATGAACGACGTTAGAAAAGAGGTCGTTGCCTACCAGCAAAAGCAGCAGGCTTATATCGACGATATTCAAACGACCAGCGCGGACTACACAAGCGAGGTTAAGAGATTCAATTCCGACCCGGAGTATGCAGCGAAATGGGAGAAAGTCTGCAAAGCCGCACAGCAGCGCGGCAACCGCTTTATGGCAGCAGCACAGGGAGCTATCGACCGTCTTAATTCCGGTAGAGGCACATCAGGCGATTACTTCTTTGTCAAAGACTTTATGGACACAGTTCTGGGTGATGGCTGGGGCACAGATAGCACACCTGCCAAGCCGAAAACAAACAAAAAAATTCAAGAAGCGGCAAAACTTCCTACTGCTCCCGAAGTGGGCGGCAGCACTAAAGGCGATATTGTATGGGATACACCAACCATTACCGACTACATCAATAGCGGCAGAATGGATGAAATCCCACCAAATGTCTTAAAGCGCATTATGGGACAGCAAATCGCTCCCGGTGACTATGAGGAATAAAGTCCGCGGAAAGGACTAATAAATGAAATTCGAGTTTTATTTGCAGATGTTTGCCGACACAAAAGTTCCGGCAAACCTTGTAAAGAAAGTATGGGCAGCGCAACTTTGGAAAGAAGCACAGCGCGACAACTTCTTTGCTAAATTTACCGGTACTTCTACCGATTCTATCATTCAAAAGGTTACTCAACTGTCTAAAGAAAAAGGCGACCAAATCACTATTCCGTTGATGATGCGTCTGACCGGTGACCCGATTATGGGCGACGCTATGCTGGAAGGTAATGAAGAAGCACTGCAATTCTACGATTACAGTGTAACCATTAACCAATTCCGCCATGCTGTACGCTTAGAGGGCGCAATGGAAGAGCAGAAAACTATTCTTGACCTGCGTACCGCAGCGAAAGACGGCTTGAAAACCTGGCTGACTGAGTACATCGAAAGCCAGATTGTGAAAGTGTTGACTGCTTCCCCGACCACCAGCCACGCTATGTATGCAGGTTCTAACACTGCGGAAGCAACTATCACTGCTACTGACCTGCTGACAACCGACCTTATCTCTGCGGCAGCGCGCAAGGCTAAAACCATGTCTCCTAAGATTCGCCGACCGAAGGTTAATGGCAAAGAATACTACATTCTGCTGGTTGACCCGTACCAAGCGCGCGACTTGAAAAAGGATGAAAAATGGCTGCAAGCTACGTATAACTGCGCTGAGCGCGGCATTGATAATCCTTTATTCAGCGGTATGCTGGGCGTATGGGACGGCGTTGTACTGCATGAGTACGAGAATTTGCAGCGTACTCAGACCGGTGCGTCGAAAGCTATGGTTGGCCATGCTTTGCTGCTTGGTTGCCAAGCTGGCGTGCAGGCAATCGGTAAAGAGCCGTTCTGGAAAGAGAAATCTTTCGACTATGAAAACAAGGTTGGCTTTGCTGTTGGCGGTATTATGGGCTTTGGCAAGTCTAAATTCAACGAAAAAGACTTTGGCGTGGTACAAATCATTACTTCTTCTGCAAACGACTAATCGCATAAGGGCGGGGATACATTCCCTGCCCTTTTTTGTTCTTTATGGAGTTTTATTATGATTGAGATTAAATCATTAATCGCAAGACTGCGGCGAACGATGAAGGATGAGGACGAGAACAGCTTTACTGATGAGGAGTTATTGGACTACATCAGCGACGGCGTAGCGTTTATCAGACGTATCATTTTGCCGGTCAATCCCGAATTTATCGCTACTACTTTAGCTAGTGGCACGTTAGACAAGGGACAGAACGAAGTTAAACTGTCTGGCAGCATCCAACAGCTAGTCGACGTGCGTGTCAATGGAAAAAAGGTGCGCATGACAAACATTAACGCTATTGACGATTCAACCAACATCGGGCGAATAGACTGCTACTGTCTGTTGAACAGAATCAAGATACTGTTCTTTCCTTTGCCGGAAGAACCTTGCACATATGAGATTATAGGCATTAAACAACAGCCGGAGCTGACGTTGGCAGACTCTACGCCATACAATAATGACTTTGACACAGCTATATTTGAATATGCTGCCGTCCGTGCAGGCATGGGCGATATGTTCCAAATGTCGCAGGAGATGCAGATAATGACAAACGTAGCAGAGCAGGTGGAGAACCTTATCAGATGTACGAATAACAGCGAGGACAACTTTGTAAGAGGGTATTACTGATGGACGTTGATAAGCTCATACAACATATACCAAACAACGTAAGCGGTGACGGCAAGCCTTTTGTAGCAGCACTGAAAAAAGCGTTAATAAAGTACAGAGAAGATCTGAACAAAAAGATTGATGACAACACATCAAGCGCAGGCGAAAAACCTGGGCACGTCAGCAGTGTGCAGTTATTGGAGCTACATTCGATAACCGACGGCGTTCGCATCAACTCTATACAGGTGTCATGGGTAAAGACTACTGTAACCAACTATGCTAAAGCCGAGGTATGGTTTCGCACGGCTACAGACAAGGCGTGGGAGAAGGCAGGAGAGAGTAGCGGCACACAGTTTGTTTATAGCGGCGCTACAACAGGCTTGACGTACTATATCAAAGTAGTAGCGGTAAACACCAAGGGCAACACAGCCGACTTTGACACAGCTCCGCAAGCCAGCATCAAAATCCAAGGCAGTCAGTATATCCCTAACCCGCCGACACAGTTTGTACTGACGTGGGACGAGAAAGGCCCGTTATGGAAATGGCAGTTTGAGCCTAACGAATATATAGATTTCTTTGAGCTGCGTTTAGACCAGAACCCCGGTGTTTGGAATGACAAGAGATTAGACAGCACACGAGAAACGTGGAGCAGAGCCAATCCCGGTGTCAGAAGTGGTACGGCGTATCTGTACATCCGTAATATCTTCGGTGAATATAGTGAACCAGCAGTTCATGAGTTCAGCAAAGCATTACCGCAGAAGCCGACTGCACCGCAGTTAACAAGCACGATTGACGGTGTGCGTATCAAAATGCAAGGCTTACCGCTGGGCGCAACGGGCTACAAGATTCACATCAAGACTAAGGATAGCAAAGAAACCGTTGAGGATGATTTCTATACCGTTAACAGCGAGTATATCTACTTCTTCTTCATCGGGCATATCACAGTCAAATACTGTTTTGTCGACCCGCTAGGTGACGGCGAATGGAGCGATACGAGCGAAGCAGACTGCAAAGCTGGCATTGATATAGGCCAAGTACCGACCATTGACTACACCAAATTTGATAAATTTACGCAGGATGCTATCGACAAGGCTAATAATCAGCCTAGCATTAATGACGCACTCAAAAAGTTGATTACTGATAATACCACGGCTATCAACGAGGCTAACAAACTGATTGACGCTAATGCCAACGGCATACACCAAAACGCTAACAGCATTTCAAGCGTTATGACCAAAGTAAACGGCTTGAACGAGAAAGTAGAGGGCATAGAGGGTACAGTAACCACACAGGGTACTGCTATCGTGCAGACTGCTGCTGATATTACGGCACTAGCCAAAAGAGTAACAGTCAACGAGGGTACAATCAGTACCAACACTTCTTCTATTCAGCAGAACGCCGACTCTATCACAAGCGTAGTTAAGCGTGTAGACGATGCTGAGGGTACATTAAAAACCCACGGCACGGCTATTCAACAGAACGCCAACAGCATATCTACAATCGCTATGGATGTTAAGGGCAACGCTTCTGCTATCGAGCAGAACGCAAAGAGCATTACCGCTATTGTAGAGGACGTAAGAGGCAACAAGGCATCTATCCAAGCCAACGCTGACAACATTACAAGCATCGTTACGAAGGTTGATAAGCAAGGCTCAACGATTAATAGCCAAGGCTCAGCAATCGTGCAGAACGCTAACAGCATTACAAGTGTTGTTACGGAGCTGAACAAAAAGCCTGCTGACTGCAATTACTCATCTATCAACCAACTGCAAGACGATATACTGCTTTGCGTTAAAAAAGACGGCGTTATCAACGCTATCAACGTATCAACTGAAGGCGTTGTTATCGACGGCAAAAAGGTGCATATCACAGGCGATACAGTGTTTGACAAAAATGTTATCGTAGGCGGCATGATAGCCGCTGACAGTATCGCGCTGGAGCATTTAAAGGCTAACTCCGTATCATCAGCCAAAATACAGGCCAATGCCATCACGTCGACTAAAATTGCCGCAGGAGCAGTAACCGCTGACAAAATCGAAGCAGGAGCTATTACCGCAGAGAAGTTAGCCGCTGACAGCGTAACTTCTGACGCTATACAGGCAGGAAGCGTTATCGGTGACAAGATAGCGGCGAACACGATAACAGGCAAACACTTTGCAGCAGCCAACATCGACTTAACAGGAGCTTTGACGATTACAGGCGGTAACGTCAAACTGAGCCAAGAGGGATTGAGATTAAGCAGTAACGACGGCTCGTTTACCTTGTTTAATCAAGAGGGCATTAACTATATTGATGCTCACGGCATTACATATGCGCAGGTTAAAAAGATGATTATCGGCAAGGCTTATGATGGGCAGTACATTAGATTTGCTGCTCCGTGGCCTACACCTCCGAGCGTTTTAATGTCGCCAATGACAATTAAAATCAACGATGAGAGTTATCCTGCCGCTACATTTTACCTTGTATGTGAAGCAACAGATATTACTGAAAACGGCTTTAAAGTCAACAACTACTTGCGATTAGACGAAGGCTCATATGGTGTAAATAACGATGAACGTACAGATAATACTAGCATTTACAATGTGCTGAAAATGGAACAGTATTGGTATGGACACTATAGTTACTCTTATGATTTTAAAGTATCGAGCGACGTAATGGACGTAACATTCCCGGAAACTGCTAATTATATTGAGCTAAGTTTAGTTTTAGATATAAAAAATCCGTTAGCGCATTATGAGCACGGAAATGAAGATAACGGAAGTTCCGGCGGATATGTAAATGGCAGTGTTAATACTGATTATCCGAATGCAAATCGTGGGCACACAAGCTATGACAACTCAAAAAGAACGATTACGGCACAACTTTATATCGGAGAAACCAAACTATCAGAAGCAACATTTACTGTCACGAGTTCCTTGCCAAGCGAAAAAAAGAATTTTGTGTTGTCTGGTAGATTTGAAACTGGACAGACGAGAGCTTTTATAAGAATTATATGGAATATGAAACTGAACACTGGCGAACATGGCCCGTGGGAAACTTTATATAACGGCAGAAATGATATAGCTAGAGCTTGCTGCGCTGCAAGCGTCACAAAAGCTTACCACAAGTATTCTGCTGCTACATCAAAAATAGCTAGAGGATATGCAATGTTCCTTGTAACCGACGGCAGTACAAACACCTACACGGCGGAAGTGACTGTACAAGTCCTGATTAACTATGACGGCAAGCCGTTGGCGGCAACGACAATAATAGTTGACGGCGTTGAGTATACTACCAACTTAAACGGAATAATCGAAATGAGCGGCAACGGCTCAAAAGAGCATATATTCGCTTACGGCACCGCTCCGACTACTAAAGCGGTAGTCAACTATACCGACGGTGTTGTAACTACTGTTGAGATTCAACCCGCTGCCATCACCTGCTACTTGCGTGTATTGTATGACGGCAAGTCGGTGGCAAACGATACGGTTACTGTCAACGGCGAAGCAAAGACGACTGATGCTGATGGCAAAATTGCAATCGGTGGCATTGATAAACATACAGGCGATTACGTTGTAGCTTATGGCAATGATAGCACTAAAATAACTGTAACCTATGTTGCTAACGGCGTAACCAATGTAGCATTGTATAGCATCGTTGAGGGCAGCAAGGTGTTTACCACTGAAGACAACGGCACGGAAACATTTACTGTTCCTGCTGGCATCACTAAATTACTGCTCACAGCAACAGTGAATAATGCTGACTTTCCCCCGGGAGAAGAAGTACAGTACAGTTGCAGTGTAACCAATACTGCTAACAATACAGTATGGGGATATGGCGAGGCGTACAGTTTCATAGAAGATGACGGCGAAACCGAACACACCGATATGCGTAGCGTTGTAGAAGTAACTCCGCGCAAAGAGTACACGCTGAAATTCGTAGGTGCTACAATCAACGATACTGTTGACGGCATCAAATTTGAGTGGAGCAAAACAATAAACGCTATGACTGCAAACATTGTCGATAAATAAGCGAGGTGAAATAATGCAGATAGAATTTGAAATTGACGGTATGCGGCTGACAAGAACGTCAGACGCTTACGTAACAGAAGGAAGCAAGAACTTCGTACAGTTGCTGTTCACGTTCTCCGACGATTGGGACGGCATCGACAAATATGCACTGTTTGCGAGGGACAACAAAACCTATGAAGTTGCTATTGTAGACGGCAAATGTATCGTTCCCTACGAATGTGCGAGAACATCGGGACAGTTTCAGCTTACAGTAGTAGGCAAGGAAACGGCAGGAGATGTTATTGCAACCACGAGTGACAAGGCGGTGCGGGTCAGTAGCAACGAGTTTGAAGAAAACCCAACAGGCTCAGAAACAAGACTGACTAACACATTTCTTGTCGATACGTTGGCAAGCGTAAAGGATTACGCCGACAAAGCGAAAGAGTACGCAGACAAGGCGGCAAGCGTAGGCATTGAGATTGACAAGGCTGTTGAGAGCGCACAGAACGCCGCTACAAGCGAGAAAGCCGCCAAAGGGTACGCTGATAAGGCTAAAGAATATAGCGAGAACGTCAACGTCTTTATTCCGTCCGTAGATGCTGACGGTGTAATGACATGGACGAACAAAGCAGGTCTTGCTAATCCCGCTCCGGTAAACGTAAAAGGTGAGCGTGGCGAAAAGGGCGAGCGTGGCGAGCAAGGCTTACAGGGCGCAACAGGTGCTAAGGGTGAGCGTGGCGAGCAAGGGCCGCAAGGTTTGCAAGGTCTACGTGGTGAAAAAGGTGATAAGGGCGATGCTTTTAAATACACCGACTTTACCGCGTCACAGCTTGCCGCTTTAAAAGGCCCTAAAGGTGATACAGGTCTGCAAGGGCCGCGAGGTGAGCAAGGCCCTAAAGGTGACACAGGTTTGCAAGGCCCACAAGGCGAACGCGGTCTGCGTGGCTTGCAAGGCGCAACAGGAGCGACAGGCCCGCAAGGCGAGAGAGGCCCACAGGGAGCAACAGGCCCGCAAGGCCCGAAGGGTGACAAAGGCGAACAAGGCACAGGCGTTACCATTAAGGGCAGATATGATTCGCTGTCCGCTTTAATTGCTGCACACCCAAAGGGCAACGAGGGTGATGCCTACATGGTAGGCGTTAACCTCTATGCGTGGTCTGGCACAGAATGGATTGACTGCGGCAACATCCAAGGCCCGAAGGGTGATAAAGGTGACACAGGCCCACAAGGCTTACGTGGCATCCAAGGCGAGAAGGGTGCAACAGGCGAAAGAGGTGCAACAGGCCCACAGGGAGCTAAAGGCGAAAAGGGTGACGCTTTCACCTATGCAGATTTTACATTGGAGCAGCTTGCCGCACTGAAAGGCCCGAAGGGCGATACTGGCCCGCGAGGTGAGCAAGGCGAGAGAGGGCCGCAAGGTTTACAGGGTATGCCCGGCGCAACAGGTGCAGCAGGCACAGCCGCTACAATCAAGGTTGGCACTGTCAGCACAGGCAACGCAGGTTCGGCTGTGTCTGTTACCAACAGCGGCACATCGTCAGAAGTTATTTTAAATTTCGTAATTCCTAAAGGCGATAAAGGCGACCAAGGCCAACAGGGCGAACAAGGTTTGCAAGGTATCCAAGGCCCACAAGGTATCCAAGGTGCAACAGGTGTAGCGGGTACGGCAGCTACAATCAAAGTCGGCACTGTTACCACGGGTGCGGCAGGAACAGCGGCAACAGTTACCAACAGCGGTACTGCATCGGCGGCGGTGCTTAATTTCACCATTCCGCAAGGTGCGAAAGGTGATAAAGGTGAACAGGGTAGCGGCGCAACAGGTAATTACCTGCCGTTAACGGGCGGCACAGTCACCGGGGGCATCACAGCGACTAATTTCCAGACAGGCACAGGGGCAACGAATTATTTCCAATGTCGCAAATTCCGTGGCGAGGGCGATGCTAATTCATATTACCATGCTATAGACTTTGGATATTCGGGTCATGATTCTGTAGATTTCTACGAATACGACCCCAACTGGAACTTTTATAAATGCCTAACAGGCACAAAGTCTGGAGCAGTCCTAGTTGGCAATATCAACGGGAACGGATGGAATGGTGGAGCACGACTGAGCGGCGCACCGACCGCACCTACTGCGGCTACCGGAACAAATAACACGCAGATAGCGACAACTGCTTTTGTGCAGAGCGCTATCCCTACAAACGTATCGTCATTTACTAACGATGCTGGCTATCTGACGCAGCATCAGTCGCTTGACGGCTATGTCAAGAGCGTTAATAACACTAAGCCCGACAGCAATGGTAACGTAACTATAACTATTCCAGTCAGTCCCGGAAGTCCTAGCGATAGCAGCGTAAGCCTTTCAGCGCAGAATACATGGACAGCGCAGCAGACCTTCGAGGTTGCGTTGTTGGAATTGGAAAAATATACGACCGCCTATGACAGTGGCACGTCTATAACACTTACCAAGTCAACCGCTAGGTATATTGCAACAGGCAATTTTACACTGGATTTAACAACCATGTCCTATCTGATTAGTAATGGACAGTCGCAAATTATTACTGTTTATATCCAGTCGAGTGCCGACTATAGCTTGACAATAAAGGGCGCAGGAACCTTGAAATATATCGGTGCAGCTTCCAACTTAGCAATCACGAGCGCAGGTTTGTTGCTTAATATTCTTATGATGTCTGACGGCAACAATGGTATTACAAGCATCGTACAAGCTAGTAAGTTAGCGTGAGGTGACAATCATGGGACTAAATCGCTTATTTATGGGCAAGAAAGCCGAAAGTAGCGGCGGTGGTATACCAGAGAATGTCTTTGTAATGACCATGGGCCAGCAAGGCAGTCAGTACGGGTACAGTAGATACAACGCAACTATAGGTGAGGTTACAGGCAACGTCGAACATGACGGCAGAGCCGTTACTCTTGTTATGCTGTCTTATTATGGTGTCTGGCTTGATGTTGCGTTTAAAGAGGAAGGTGTTACGAGTGGCAGTCGCAATATTAGCCTTAATATCACACCTATGGAAACAGGGGTTACTGTACCCCTTACAGTAGGCAAAATGTCGTATCAAGGTGCCAGTACGGGCTTTTACACCTACGTGCAACGTGTGCCGTCAAATATATCAAGCATGTTTACCGCTGCTAATGTAGGAAAAAAATTTAAAGTCGAAATCGTGTTTAACTAAGGCGGTGATTTAATGCAAACAACTTATACATACAAAGAGCAGACCTACTCTAATTTATATGAGCTTTCCGAGGTATTGGGTAAAGACGGTGTATTCATCCCATTGTCAATCGGTGACGAGGCTTTAACAGAATTAGGTGTAACTGTTACGCACGAGGAAGAGCCGCTGGAAAATATAAAGCAGCGTAAAATCTTGATGTTAAAGCGTCAACGCGACACAGCCGAGGTTGAACCGATTGAATATGGCGGTCATAGCTTCGACTATGACGACAAAGCGAGAGACCGCATCAATGCAGCTATCATTGCTTTGTCTTTGCAAGGAGAGGATGCGTCTATTGATTGGACAACGGCAGATAATCAAGATGTTAAAGTGACAGCTAATGACCTGCGCATGGTTATCGCCGCTGTTGCGGTGCGTAGTAATGCTTTGCATACTGCCTACCGTGCAGCAAAAGAAAAAGTCGAAGCGGCACAGAACAAAACTGATATTGAGAAGATTACAATGTAGGTGAGATTATGCCGATAGAAAGACAGGAACAGCTGACTGCTTTCAATTTCAGCGACTACTCCGGCGGCGTTAATGTAGCACAGCCGCCGGAACAAATCGCAGAGAATGAAGCAGAGCTGATACTTAACTATGAGTACGATTACAACAGGCTGAGGACTAGGGGCGGCACGTCTGCTCCGCTAGTCACGTTGGAAGGCGAGGACGTTATCGAAAGTTTCTTCTATGACGCGGCAACAGAAGCGTATATCCTTTTCTGCAAGGGAACAGAGAAGCAGAAAGGCAACGTCTACATAACATACTTGAATGACACACCAAAACTCTTAGGAGTGCTGACAGGTGCAGACAGACCAATATGTTGCAAGTACGATAACTGCGTATATATCGCAAGCGGCGATAAGCTCCAATATTACGATTATGAGGAGCTTAAAACAATCGAGAGTAGTAAACTATGCGACAACGTATTTGAACGCTTTGGCAGGCTTGTAGTGACGCACAGGGGCGATGATAATTTATACTACTCTGCGACAGGTGACGCAAAAAGCGAGAACGCATGGAAAGAGGACAGCAACGTAGACTCATCGAGTAAATGGTTAGAGGTCGGCTACAAGGACGATGGCGATATTATCACTTGTAAGCCAATGGCTAATGACTTGTTAGTATTCAAGACCAACGGCAGAATTTACAGTGTATCGAATGAATATCCTAGCTGGACAGTATCGCAAGTAGGCGAAAAGAGCCATGCGCAGGATATGCAGCGGTCTATTGAGATTGTCGGTAACAGTGTAGCGTTCATCACAGCCAACGGCATACGAAGCGTTGACACAGTGCAGACCTACGGCAACTTCACGATGAACGAAATAGGCTATAAGTTTAACAAACGGCTGACAGAAGTAGTATACAAGCCTATGTGTTGGAACATCGTAAGCAAAAGACAGCTGGTGATTATTCCAGACGCAAGGAACAGGCAGAAGGTGTTTATCTATCAATACAACATGGATGCAGGCTTTGAGCTTGAATTTCCTTTTGCTGTTGATGATGTTGCGGAAACTTCTAACGGAGTTATCCTGCTGAGCGGCAATTCCTTGTATCGTTGGAGCTTTGACTTGGCAACAGACAACGGAAAGCCGATTGAAACGAAACTGATCACGCGCAAAGTCACAACGGAAGTTGCATTTTACACACGAAAATACAACATTACCATTGAGGGCGATACAGGCGGGGTAGTCAATCTGACGGCAGGAAAACAAAGTTGGAAGCATCTGCTGAAGAAGTCGCACAGAATAAAATACTTGTATGATACTCTCAGTGAATTACAGCTTACACTGACTTCTAACAGTCAGCACACTATCACTACAATTATCTTGTATAGCGTGGTGAAGTGATATGACGTTTGAAGAATGGGTAAAACTATACGAAGAAAAGACAGGGGACGAACATTACTGCCCTCCGTTCTACACAACGCTGTTCGATGAAGAAAAAGGATTCGCACAGTATTGGGTAGCGGCGGACCATTCAGTGATGTACGTATATGAATGTTGCGGGGACGGCAAGTATTGGTACGATATGGGAGTGCGCGTTTGCAGGGAATATAATATACCGCGCATGGTTACTATCTGTACAAGACATATCTTGCCTTATTTACGATTACTGAAGTTTAAAATACAATCAAAAATTGTCCAACCGGAACGGCACAACGGTTACAAGATTGAGGGGCTTAACCATTTAGGGAAGCCCTTTTATTGTTGGCCTGCATGGTGGGACGAGGATAAACAATGTAATGCTTATTACGTTGTTAGCGAGGTTAACAAATGAAAAAGTTTTATTTCGACCTGCAAATGTTCAAAGGTAAGGGTGGCAGCACAACTACTTATACAATGTCCCCGGAAGAACGCCAGCTTTTAGTTAAGCAAATGGGGTATCTTGACGAGATTTACCCTAACATGATTCAGCTTAACAAGCGCGCCGGTGACATTTTGTGGAACAGTTTTGCTGATACACAATATGATTTCAACACTGCTAACAAGAACGCGCAGCAGCAAATCAGCAATGCACAGCAAGGACTTGGCAACCTTACTCAAGGACAGTTACCGCAGGCATACACAGACAATATGACACAGGCTATTCAGAGCGGCGTTCAGAACAGTGTAGGCAACTTGCTTAACACTATGGGCAACAACGGCGTTATCAACAGCAGTGTAACCAATCAAGGCATGAACGATATTAGTAAGAATGTAGCCAACACTATGGCTAATCAGTTTACCAACAATGTTCAGACCTTAGGCGGCTTGTACAATGACCAGATTTCTAATGCCGGACAGGGAATTACTACTGCGGCAGGCGCACAGGATGCAGCTATCAACATTCCTAAACAGATGTGGCAGTTGTCCTTGGGATTGGACAGCGCAAACTCCGGTACTCTTGGTAGTATCGCAGGCAAGTATGGCACAACTACGGTTAAAAACAATAGTGGCGGCTTAGGTTCGTTCCTTGGCGGCGCTGCTACTGGCTTAGCTGGCAATTCCGGCTTCTGGAATTATCTTGGTGGCGGTAAAAAATAAGGCGGTGAATATATATGGCAAGTAATTATATAGACCCCGCTTTTCAAATTGGCATGATGCTAGGCGACGCATACGGCAATATGTGGGCGGCAAATGCCAAAAAGCGGCAAGGCGCAAAAGCTGATGATATTATTGAGCAGATGCAGAACCAACGTTCAATTCAGCGTATCGCAGACGCTCGTAGAGCAGGCATAAGCGATGAGGATGCAGTGCAGGTTATAACCAACAAAATAGCACAGCAGGCAGGCGCACAGGGCGCAACACAGGCGACAGGGATGGGACAACTTAACCAGCCCGGCATTGATTTTATGGGAATGGGCGCACAAATGGCAGAGCCGCAAGACCCGTATAAGCTTAGCGTTCCCTCCCCGCTTGACCAATTAAAGGGCGCAGGCGGCAAGGAATATTCAATTAACAAGGCTTTACAGGCAAATCAGAACGCATTAAATAAAGAAAAAGAAGCTCAAGCTTTACTTGCTAGCAACCCAACGGCACAGGCGGCGTATAATTGGAATCCAGATTATACCGAAGATAATGTGCGTAAGGCGTTGAGAAAAGCAGGACTTGCTAAAGATGTTATCGACGAGAAAGTCGGAGAAGTCAAAAGCGACATTGCAAAGAGAGCAGAAGAGGTTCTTCTCCCGTCTATCCAAAAGAAGATGTTCTATGGCTATGACACCGTGGAGAAAGGCGAGGACGGCAATTTATATCCCGTTCACCATGATCCGGACGCAGTTTCTTTTATGCAGGCTATGGCAGAACTTGAAACTCTTAAACAGTATTCTCCCGATACTTATAAGACTTATGCAAGTCAGATTGTAGGTCCGCAAGCGTTGTATAACGAGAGAGTTTATGACAAGAGGTATGACAAGCAAGTTAAGGTTGCGCGTGAAAATGCTGTACAGAATCGTGTATGGAACTTAGAGGATAAGGCGCAGAATTTTAAAGAGCGAGTATATTTCGCTGGCTTGAAGTCTAAAAATGGCAAATATAGCATTAGCACTGCTGATTACAAGGAAGCACAGAAACGTGCTGGCGAAATAGAAGCATATTATCAAGAACACAAGGCAGCAAATCCGAATTTCAAACTTCCTCCTTCTATGCAAGAAGAATGGGAAGAATCACGAGCCATGATAAAGCAATACCGGCGTGAACGAATAGGTAAAACTGGCAATGGGCAGTACACTAATAATCATTCCGATGTTTCTGATAGCGATAAACAAGGCATTGATTGGAATGATTGGAACTCTATCAATGCAGGCATTAACCAGGTGCTTAAAGACGGATACACCGCTAAAGATGTTTTAGAGACAGCGGCTGAACACCTTGGCACTGACCATCCGTGGTATAAGATAATTGCTTCCAGTTTTGACCACGAGGGAGCTAAACGGAGAAAAGAGGAAGAAGCGGCAGCAAGACAAAAGAGACTTAATGAAACGCTTTACCCGGGGACGAATGACGTTAATACAGTTGACCAAACTATAGCAAAAATAGCCGAAATTGGTTCTGACATTGCTAATGGTAGACCACTCTGGAATCTTGCACACGGTAAATAAAAAAGAGGACAGTGTTAAAACTGTCCTCTTTTAATAAAATTTACCCATATATGAACCGTGCAACGTAGTAAACGATAGCGGGGAAAGCTATTCCAACGAAGATATACAAGAAAATTATAGTCACAAGCAATCTTATTACGTTGAAAATATATTTGGCGAACCGCTTCATAATTACCACTCCTTATCGTTGGGTATATTATAACATATTTTATTTAAAGGAGCATATCATGTCTGGAAAATTAAAAGACCTTTATGTGAAAAGAAATCAAAATCAATATCAACCGGCAGCCGATAGCTGGGAAGCAAGAGCAGCAGAACTGAGCAATATGTCTGGAGGCGCAATGCAACAGGGTGAAACCGCCGGCAATGGCGCATTTGGATGGCTGAAAGATAGTTTTGACGCTGGCGTAGCTGGTGTGTTTGGTGGTACTGCAAGATTAGCTGGCGAGTTTATGCCGTTCGGCAATGACACGCTGAATAGCTGGGCAGATTATTTTGATGATGTTGCCAGACGTAACAGTCCGCAACCTGGACAAAACTTAGAAGGTATAGACTATGTTGCTAGCGCAGTAGGCAACGCACTTGGTTCTGGCGCCGCAAGCGCATTAGAAGCTGGCGCAGTCGCTGGACTAGGTAGTCTTTTAGGCGCAGGCGGTGTAGCAGGTACGGTGCTTGGTGGAGCGTCTAAAGTTATTCCAGGCGTAGGCAAGGCAGTACAGGCTGGTAAAACTTTATGGGGCAGCCCGGTGGGCAAATATTTAGTAGCCAATGTTGCCGGTTCACCGTTTGAAGCAGGTTCTGAAGCGGGTAATCTTATTTCTGATATGCGCAAGGAGAACCAGCAAGGCACAGCAAACTATACAGATGATGAAATTAGGGATGCAGCACTACGCAGTGGAGCACTGAACCTTGCTTGGCTGACAGGTATGAATATGCTTGAAGCGGGCACTTTGGGTAAAATTACAGGTGCGCTTGGCGGCAAGATGGCTAAAGATACCTACAAAGGAATTGCAGGACGTGCGCTCATGGGTGGTGCTGCCAGCGGCATCGGTGAAGGTACGGAGGAATACGGACAGAATCTTATCGGCGACTATTCTAAACGTGGTAGCACTGCTGATTTTAATTATGACGAAGCTTTAGAAGCTGCTAAGCTGGGTGCTATCGGTGGTGGCGTTCTTGGTGGTGTTGGTAGTGGCTTGTCTGCTACATTCTCCAAAAACAATAGCGACGTGGCCGAAGAAATTGCAAGTGAAGACGGCGGCACTATTGAAGAAGCTCCAGAAGCAACTGTAAGCGGTAAAGAAGCGTTCATTAACGCTATCGCAGGACAGGAAAGCGGCGGCAATTATAACGCAGAGAACGGCGATACCGGCGCTTATGGCAAGTATCAGATTATGCCGAGCAACTGGCCTGCATGGGCAGAGGAAGCAGGAATAGGCGCAGACGCTCCCAGAACACCAGAGAATCAAGAGATTGTCGCACGCTTTAAACTTGGACAGTATTATGACAAGTACGGCGCACGTGGCGCAGCTATTGCATGGTATGGCGGTGAGGGCGCACTGAATTACAGTGACGAAGCGTTGAACCGCAAACAGGGTGACAACGGCGAGTATCCCTCCATTAACGAGTATGCAGATGAAGTGCTTGGAAGAATGGGGAATGTGGCTGACAGTGTGAGAATTGACGATACAGAGGAGAATTACTTTGACGAGAGTAATTATACCGACGATACTATTCCAGACTCTCTGAACCCCGTTCGCGGCTTTGAAGTAAGCCATTTAGATAAAGGAACTGCACAGGACAGAAACAGTTTGCTTTATGGTGAAAGAGTTAAGAAAGCAAAACCGGCACCGGCTAGCGAAGAAGTCGCTTTTTTTAATCAAAGTTTAGATAACAGCAACGCACAGAAAGCTCCCAACAGTTTATTTGTGAACTCTCCACGTAGTTGGGATGCAGCGGAACGCATTTATAAAGCAAGAGCAAAAGAGCAGGCAGAACGCAAAGCACGCGCACAGGCTATTGCAAACATTGCTAACGCACAGCAACAGTCTTTCTTGAATGTGCTTAGAAATCGTGCAGCACAGCAATGGGACAATGCAGAGCAGGAGTATAAGGACAGAAAGCAAGACAAACTTCAATCTCTTGCAAATGTCATTAACGCACGTGCCGCTCAAAAGTGGGATGCTAAAGAAGCTGATAACGCTCAAAAAGCAAGAGAAGAGCAAGAGAAGCAAACTCAACTGCAAAACATAGCTAGACTTCTTGATGCTAGAGCGGCTCAACAGTGGGATAATGCAGAGCGTGATGCTAATTTAAAACAAAATCAAGCACAGGCTTTAGCTAACTTATTGAACGCAAAAGCAGCAGGACAGTATGACGTAGCACAGCAGGTTTACGCTAATAGAGCAAAAGAACAGGCTGAAAAGCAAAGACAGCAGCAGGCTATTGCAAACATTATCAACGCTAGAGCAGCGCAGAAGTTTGATGAAGCTGAAACTGCCGATAAGTTTAAATTTGTTCCGCAACGTCAGAGTATGTATGACGGAGCTATGCGCCGCAACCTTGCCGCACAGGATAAAGTCAAACCTGAAGAACAGCCGAGCGTAGAACCTACCGGGAGAAATGGTGCAGCGTTAGACAAGCGAAATATGCTTGACGTTACCTTGCCGAAGGTTAGGGAACAGCACAAATGGGATAAAGAGCATAAAGAGTATCATGCTGAACGCTACGGCGAATCTGCTTTGCCGCAAACCCAACTTTTAAGTACTGATAGAGCCGCACGCCGCAATATGCCTAAGCCTGGTATTGAAGCGAGAAGCTTTATCAATGACAGGGCAGAGAAGAAAAGCGCACGTGAACGGATGCAGAATGCTATTGCTTTCGTATGGGGCGATGACCCGAAGCATCCATTAAAAGCTTGCAGAAGACAGCTTAATATGTTCCGTGATATGCGCAAGGAGTATTTGCAGCCTATATACGATGTTATGGCAGAGGGCGCAGGCAACGGCGTTTCACGTATTCCTATTATCGAGTTTGACAATCAGCATCGTGGCAGATTTTATCGTCAGAGCAATAATTCTCCGTGGTATGCTAAGTATTTCAAGGAGCATAAGAAAAAGCCTACACAGAAGGCTATGTATGACATTGCAGAGGAAGTTGCTTTTGGTGAAAACGCTGATGTAGGTTATTATGCCGGAGTACAGGGCAAAGAACTTGAAGCGATCGTCGCAGAAAACCATGAACAGCTTGACCCGATTAACGATTATATCCAGACCTACGAAATTTTAGAGCTTAGATTAAAGGAGAATCCTAACTATGGCAAAGAGCAAGCAGAACGCATTAACAAAGCTGAGGAAGAACGTAGAGAAGCAAAACGCAACGTTGGGACAACTGAAAGTGCCGAAAGCAACAAAGCCGAAGAAGAACCAATTACCGAATCTCATCAAGATGAAGTAAATAAAAAAGCCCCTGCATTAGCAGAGGGATATACTACTGAGAGTGGGAGAAGTTTGGATGAAGCTGACGAGAATGAATTTATTCTTCATAAAGGCGAGAAGAACTTCGGAGAGATTAGCAAAGAAGTTAGTGCTGCAAGTGGCGGAGAGTTGCCGCGTGGCTATATTCGGTTGAAAGTTGGCAATGAATATCAAGGGTTAATTCATGCAAAAAAACATGAGCTAGAATCTCTTCAGGCTGGGTATAACTCTATTGAGGATATGATTTATGATGTATGCCAGAATTTTGATAGCATATATAAACGACCTTTGAAAGAAGGGCAGAAGCGAGACACTTATATCCTTGTGAAGTTTGGGAACAAAGAACAAAATGCAAAAAACGCTGTTTCTCCAATTTATTTTGAATTACAGGAGGACGGACGTGGTGGTTACTATGTAATTGTTACTTCCATCCCGAAAGGTGACAAGAGTTTACGAAGAGAATTAAAAAAAGAAACACTCGTGTACAGCAGACCGGGCTTAGATTCTGCCGCTACTTCCAACGGTAGCGCGGTTTCAACCCAAGGCAACAATAATGTTGGAGTTACTCAAGGGCGGCTCCCTACATCCGATACAACGAGTGTTTCTGTTACTAAAAGTGTAGCACAACCAGCGGAGAATGTCAAAAAACTAAACTTACCAAAAGGCACTACCGTTGATGTATCGATCGTAGGCGATAACTCTAACATCATTCAAGTCAAGTTTAACGGCGCACAGGGCAAAGGCACTGGCGGCATTATGGGCAGAGCAGGCTATAAATGGAAAAGCGATAAGCAAGTATGGCAGGCACGCAAAACCGAAAAGGCAATGGACGTTGCAGAGCAGTTAGGCTATAAACCTGCTGAGCCACCGAAGCACAAGAGCTTTTTTAAAAAAAGCCTTGAAAAAAGTAATGAACGTGTAACACAAGACCTTATTGCTCAAAACAAAGACGAATCTGTACCGGGCAAAAAGTACACTAAGAGGAATAAATTCTTCAGTGTAAGCATTCTTGACGGCGTTATTAGAGTGAAAGATGCTAGGAAAATCAATCCACAAGATAATCAATTTAATTTCAGTCTTAGCGTTGAAGAATATCAGCGCGCTGCACAAAATGGCAACAGGCTTGCTGGAATCAGTAAACTGCTGAAAGCAAAAATTAGAGAAGGCCTTGAAAATTGGATTGAAGAATCTCCCAACGAGCGTACAAGAGAAGTAAGAAAGCAACAGAATGATGAAGCAATGCTTGTGCAAACGGTCGACCAACACTTTGATGTCGTATATCCTTTGATAGAAGAAGTATTGCAAAAGGCAGGTATCGAAGCGTTAGATCATCAGACTTTGTTTGATAGAGCAAAAGGGGAAAAGCCTAGCGCAGATATTTTCAGCAAGAACCCCGACGCACTTATTAACAACAAGGCCGTGCAAGATATTACCAACGGCAAAGCTCCGCAAGAAGTTGTTGATATTATCGATAAAATGCCTAAAGCGGAGCAGAGCAAAACCACAAAGAAACAGACTTCTCCAGACAGCACAAAAGATGTTATCGGTAGAGAGCTGTTAAAGTCTAAAGACTTAGAAACAAGTGCACGCAATAATACATACAAAGATTTCAAAATTGCCTATTTTGATGCAGTTGACGATTATCTTGTTGATAATGTAGACAATAATCCTGCTTATGCTGAGCTTTTGAAAGATGAACGCTTTGCAGAAAAGAATATGGAAGATGCTGCAAAGGAAGCTTACGATTTCTTCCGTAGAAGTATGGAGAAGGATGTGGTAGAATCTAAGCAGGATAATACCGAAGGAGGTAAGGGAAATGGAAATAACCCCGAACGATTACAAAGCGTACCTGAAGGCGGAACAGCCGAAACTGTACAAGAACTTAACGGAAAACAAGACCTTGGAGGAGTACGTGGACAAGAAGTTAGCGGAAGCAATGGATTATTATCGCGAAACAATGGCGCAACTGATGCAGGACAATCCAGCAACGCAAGAGGACTTCATGGAGAGAGTACGCCACAACAATATGTTAGCGGCACAAGCGAACGAACTAACAAACGCAATGATGTTCCACAGGGATTAACACCTGCGCAGCAAGCAGACGCAAAAGCCGAGGAAACTCCGGGACACAACTTCACAATCAAATCCAGCAGCGATGTAGCCGACAATGGTAAGAAGAAAAAATACCAAGGCAATATCGCTGCTATTAAATTGCTCAAAAAACTTGAATCCGAAGGAAGAATGGCAACACCTGCCGAGCAAAAAGTTTTAGCTAAGTATATTGGTTGGGGGCCTGTGCAAGAAGTATTCAGTCCCCAAAAATATCCCGAGTGGGAGTCTGAATACAACGAGTTGAAAGAATTGCTTACACCGCAAGAATGGAGTGCAGCACGTGAAAGCGTATTGACAGCGTTTTTTACACCACCAGCAGTAATTGATAGCGTTTATAAAGTTGTGCAACATTTAGGCTTTAAAGGCGGCAAAGTGCTTGACCCGTCAATGGGACACGGCAATTATTTCGGTGCAATGCCTACACGCTTACGTAAAAACTGTATGTTACGTGGCGTGGAATTAGATCCTATTACTGGTGAAATGGCTAAACAGCTTTATCAAGACGCTAGCGTTGAAGTTACTGGCTTTGAAAACGCATACCTTGACAATAACAGCTATGACCTTGTTATCAGCAACGTGCCGTTCAATACAAATGTACATCCTATTGACAGAGATTTTAAGACTCAAAACTTTAATCTTCACAATTATTTCTTTGCTAAAGCGGTACAAAAAGCTAGACCGGGCGGCTTGATTGTATTTATAACTAGCGAAAACACTATGAAGAGCGATAGTGCTACGTTGCGCAAATATCTAGAAGGCAAAGCAGATTTTATCGGAGCTATGAAACTTCCAGATACTACGTTCAAATCTTATTCCGGCACTGCTGTTACTAGCGATTTAATTATTCTGCAAAAGCGTGATGAGAGCGGCAAACCTAATAAATACGCTCAAGAATGGCTTGATAGCTCATTTAAGCGTATTTTTGATAAGACGGGTACATATATTGCATATGGCGATATAAACGAGTATTATGCCAAACATCCTAGTATGGTTATTGGTGAATGGGGAACGGGCAACTATAGCTCCTTGATTGTCAAAGGCGGAGATTTAAATGTTGCTGATGAAATCGCTAAGCGAGCAGAGAATTTGCCGAAGAATATCTATAAGCCGTTAAAAGGCAGGCAAGAGAATAGCGACACACAGACTTCGACTGTGTCTTATCTAAAAAGCAGTATGTTGCAGCAAGGTTCTTTAATTACTGATGAAAACGGAATTCCCATGGTTAAAAGTGGTAATAAAGTAATTCCGTTCGGTGATAAGTCAAAGCGTACATATAAAAAAGATTTACAGTGCGCAAATGACTATATTCGTGTTAGAGATGTGGCAAAAACATTATTGGATAAACAGCTTGACCCGAATGTAAGCGACGAAGAACTAAGTAAGTATAGAGAAGAACTTAACACAGTATATGACAACTTCGTTGCAAACAACGGAGCATTGAACGCCAAAGGGAAATTGCTGTCAGGCGACCCAGATTATGGCTTAATTTGTGCAATTGAAAACTATTCTTATGACAAAACATCTAAGAAGGGCACTGCGACAAAGACTGCTATATTTACAACACGTACTGTAAATGCTATTAAGCCTGCTACAAGTGCGGCAACGGTAAATGATGCACTTGCACTTTCCTTGTCTAATAAAGGCATATTAGATATTGAATATATGCAGGAGCTTTTGCCCGGCAAGCCTACAGAACAAGAAATAGTTAAATCTTTAGGGGATAAAGTTTTCAAAGACCCGGCAACTGATAGTTATGTTATGGCTGATGAGTATCTGTCTGGTAACGTTAGGGAGAAACTGGAACAGGCTAAACTTGCTGTGCAGACCAATCGTGATTACGCAAAGAACGTAAAAGCACTTGAAAAGGTTATTCCGCAAGATTGGACTGAAAAGGATATTAAAGCTAGTCTTGGTTCAGCGTGGATACCAGCGCAGGATGTAGAACAGTTCGCACGTGAACTTATGGGCAGCAAAAACGGAACAGTAACTTTCATACCGTCTACTGGCACATGGGTAGTCGACATGAAAGGAAGCGATTACGGTGTAAAGGGAACTCAGCAATACGGAACTAGCAGACGTGCTTTTGGCGACATCCTCAGTGCAGCGCTTAATCAGAAAACTATTGAGATTAAAACACAAGGCACACCAGATGTTAAGGAAAGTGACCTTGCAAATGCAATGGTTAAAAAAGTGCAGGAGGAATTTGAAAAATGGATATGGGCAGACGAAAGCAGAAAGAAACGTTTGCTGCATTTTTACAATAACAACTTCAATGCAACTGTATTAAGAAACTATGACGGCAGTATGTTGAATCTGCCTGGATATAGTGCACTTGCCCCAAAATTGAGAGGACACCAAAAAGACGCTATATGGCGAATCATCCAAAACGGTACTTGCTTATTAGCTCATTGCGTAGGTGCCGGTAAGACATGGACTATGCAGGCTGCCGCAATGGAAATGAAACGCTTGGGACTGATTAGCAAGCCGATGTTTACTGTTCCGAACCACATGGTAGAGCAGTTTACAAATGAGTTTAGACAAATTTATCCCAACGCTAAATTATTAGTGCTGACTGCTGAAAATTTGCCGGAGATTGGCGGCGGTACTAGCAAAAATCCGGCAGTTGTCAAATTAAACAAAGCAAAGCGCAAATCTACGTTGGCTAAAATTGCTACTGAAGATTGGGACGGCATTATTATCAGTCACGAACTTTTCAAACGTATTCCTATGTCAGCTAAAGCGTACGAAGAATACTATCAGCAACAAGCCGATGAAATAGAGCAAGCACTTTCCGAATCCGCAGATAGCGATGAAAATTATCGCACTACAAAAGAGTTGGAGAAAAAATTAGCAAGCGCCAAAGACAAAATGAAAAAAGCTATGAACGAAGTAGGCAAAGACCTTGATACTCCGTTCGACAAGCTAGGCATTGACCAAATTTTTGTCGATGAAGCAGACTTGTTTAAAAACTTGGCGTTTACAACTAACATGGGGCGTGTGGCAGGTATCAGCAATTCAAACTCTCAGCGCAGTCAAGATATGTACATCAAGACCCAATATCTCTTGAATACACATAACGGACATGGTGTAGTGTTTGCTACCGGCACACCTATTTCTAATAGTATTGCTGAAATGTTTACCATGTTGCGGTATCTCAATCCGCAGGCACTTAAAAATGCTGGCGTATCATTCTTTGATAACTTCATCAGCACGTTCTCTCAAAAAGAGTCAACTGTTGAACCTAAGCCTGACGGCAACGGATATAGAATTGTGCAGAAATTCACCAATTTCTATAACGCTAGCGGTATGAAACGAATGTTCCGTGAAGTTGCTGACGTTAAGACACAAGCGGAAATTAACGTTAAAATCCCTAAACTAAAAAATGGCGAACGTACTGTAACAGAGTTAGATATTACCGCTCCTTTAAAGCAGTATATTACTACTACAATCAAAGAACGTGCAGACAATATTAGAAATAATGAAGTAGACCCGAGCGAAGATAATATGCTTAAACTTACTAGCGACCTACGCAAGGCCTCTCTTGATTTACGTCTGATTGACGGCTATCAAAGCCTGCCTACTGAAATTGCAGCTCCTAAGATTTTAGCTGTTGCTGATAACGCATATAATAAATACGTTGAAAGCAACGATGTAAAAGGTACGCAGCTTATCTTCTGCGACTTGTCTACACCTAAAGGCAAGAGTGACAACGAGCTTGCAGAAGGCGCTGAAGAAGAAGTACTTACTGAGAGTGAGCAGGCGGCGAACAATAGCGTTTATACCAATATCGCTAAGGAGCTGATACGCAAAGGCATCCCCAAAAATGAAATCGCTTATATTCATGATGCAAAGACAAACGAGCAAAAAGAAGAATTGTTTGCAAAGGTTAGAAGCGGCGAAATTCGGATTCTGATAGGTTCTACCAGTAAAATGGGCGCAGGAACAAACTGCCAACGATTGATTGTTGCGGAGCACCATGTTGACTGTCCGTGGCGACCGCGCGACATTGAGCAGCGCGAAGGCAGAGCGTTGCGACAAGGCAACTTGAATGATGAAGTAGAGATTTTCACCTATGTTACGAAAGACTCTTTCGACACTAATATGTGGGAGAAAGTCAAAACAAAATCTCAGATGATTGGGCAAGCGATGAATAGCGACTTGACTATTAATGAAATTGAAGATATTGGCGCAGATACATTAAGCTACGCCGAAATTCAAGGTTTGGCAAGTGGCGACCCGTTTGTACCTAGAAGAATTGCTGTATCTGCTGAACTCAATAGTTTGCGTAACCAATACAGAGAATACGAGGATAATCGTAAAACCAACGAGCGCACAATTAGGGATAGTAGCAGTTATATTTTGGCACTTGAAAAAGAAGTGGAAACTGCTAAAAAGGATGCTGAAAAGCTCCGCAATGTCATTGGCGAAAACTTCTCTATTGTTATAGCGGGGAAAACTTTTACCAAATTTGCCGAAGCTGAAAAAGTTTTAGAAGGTATAAACCAAAAAGTCGGCTCAGCGAGTGTAATTAAAGGCAATTTAGCCGGATTGAATTTCAAACTTTACTATATGCCTAAAGGCACAGAATATAGACCTAGCTATAAAAATTCCATTGAATGGAATAGAACCGCAAGCCTCGGGGGATATGTTGCTGAGTTTGCAAGCTCAGATCCTAATGCTTGCTATATCAGTTTGGGCAAACTTCGCGCTATGGTAAACATGGTAACTAATGGTATCCCCAGCGTTGCCAAAATAGCAGAAGATGAAATCCGAAAAAATAAAGCTGCGGTTAAAGAAGCAAAAGAAGCACTTAATCTTCCTTTCGATAAAGAAGCAGAATATAAAAAACTTCTTGAAGAAGAAAAGGTAATTGCAAAACATTTTGATGCAATCGAGAAAGCTGCTAATGTTGGCGACAATTATAGGGTTAACCGAGTTTTCTCAACAAAAGGCGGTAAAGAGTATCGTTCTTTAGGCAACACCAAGATTGAGGACGTAAACGGAAATTCTGTTGTTATGCTGGAATCAGAAGATACTGAAACTCAAGAAACAGTTTGGATTTCTTCTGACGAAATAGAAAATACTGTAATCCCTGGCAACACTCAATACTCCGTATCTTCTGAAGCGTCCCAACGTGCAAAAGAAGAAGTAGAAGCGGAAATCAGAGCAGCGTTCCCCAACGGCAAAGTAGAATACGTCAACGGCGTACCGACTGTAACACTGCCTAATGGTGCTAAATTCCAATACAGTATTCGCAAAAACCTCATTGTCAATGCGAAAGAGCAGAAAAAAGCTGACGCAGCGCACGGCACAAGCGGTGCTAGAGTGCAAGGCTATTGGAAGAAGTTTACCGGCAATGGCGTTCAGCGAATGTTAGCAGTATCTCAAAACAGTGAACGTGGCACTGCGTTCCACGAAGCAATGCACGCAGCCGCAGACTTAGCACTTACTGAAAAGGAAAAGAACGCACTGTATAACTACTACCAAAAACAGGCTGATAAGCAGGGCCGTGATGTTAACGAAGTTATGGCCGACGCTTATCGTGACTGGGTACTTGCTAGACAGCGTAAGAGCGGCACTATGTTTGGCAAACTCTGGCGTAAAGTCAAAGACTTCTGCACCAGAATCAAGGCAATCTTTGACAAGGGCGCAGAAGTAGAACGTATCATGCAGGATATTGAAAGCGGCAGAGTGTATGAACGTGGTGCTAATAATCATAGCGTAACGAAGCGAATCTTCTTCAGTAAAGAAGAAATTCAAGGTCAAAAGGGAAGCGGAACTACACAGGTAGCGACTACACGTACTATGTATGTGAAGGCGTTGAAGTGGCTGCGCAATCAATCCCCGGAAGCTAAAACAGTGCTTGACTACGGCGCAGGCTTAGGCTTAGGCACTGATGATATGCGTTCCAACAATCCCGACTTGAATATAGACTCCTACGAGCCGAACCCGGAGAGATGGGCAGGCAAGCAGCCGCCGACTTATACAACCAATACGCAAATCAGCAAAGACTATGACTTAATTCTTAATACTAACGTGCTGAACGTTGTTGAGAAGCCTATTCGCGACTTGATTGTTAAAGATATTGCGGACCACCTTAATGTTGGCGGTAAAGCAATGATTACTACAAGGGGCTGGAACGGCGATGTAAATGCAGCGAAAAACTTTAAGCCTGCGGACGAAGAGCACGCTATCTGGATAAACAAAGGTAAGAATGGCTTTGTATTCCAAAAAGGTTTCGACGGTGACGAACTGAAAAACTACATCGAAGAACTGTTAGGCAACGAGTTCGTAGTTGAAAAGACTAGACCGACATTCGGCAAATCGAGCGTTACAATCACAAGAGTAAAGGCAAAAGCTAACACATCTGCGCAAAATATTTATTCCGGCACTGAATCTATCAATCCCAACGAAGAATATATTCAAGGCCTTAATGATACCGACGCAGATAAAGTAAACGCAATAGCCAAATCTTTCGAGGATAAAGGTTATGTTGGCAGACCTATAGTAGTGATTGAAAACGGCAACGAGGGCTATATCGCTTTAACAGGTAGCCATAGAATCGAAGCAGCAAAACAAGCTGATGTTGATTTAAAAGCTATTGTGTTGGAGAACAACGAAGATACTGCGCAGCTCATTGACGTAAGGGACGACGACGAAAGAGCAGATATTGCTAAGCAACTCTACGAAGAAGGTGTAATCAGTAAAAGCGCTTATGATGTTATTCGTGAAGAGGCTGACAACAATTATACTCACTATTCCGTTGCTTCTCCCAGGCACAAAATCGCTAACGCATTTACCAATACCGAGCGTAAAGGCGTAGTAGACAGCGTAAAAGATTTCTTCACAGAACACCGCAAATCTCTTTATCAAGATTGGTTCGACAAGAACAATCCGCTTAAAGGTTTTGACGCACTGACGAAAGCAACAGGCGGCTTAAGCGTGTATGACCAAGTGCAGAGCTTACCGGCAACTACCGCAGGTATGCTGAAAGCCTTGACCGAGGGCACAGCACAGCACGTCAAAATGGCTAATCAGCACTTGAAGAATGTTAAGATGAAGTACAATGTCACTCTTGCTATGGCGTTAGAGAAAATCGACAAGAAGCAAATGGACAAGGCTTATCCAAAATATCTTGCAGAGAACGGCTTTGATAACTGGGTAAACGCTTTAGGCGCATACTTAGGTGCAGAGCGTTGTTTGGAAATGGCGCGGTTGGCAAGAGCTGAGGGCAAGACCTATAAATTCCCTAAAGGCTTGACTGAGCAGGAGTGTCAAGAATTTGTGAAGAAAGCTCCCCAACAGTTTAAGGCTGCCGCTGATATTTTCTACAAAGTCAACGATAATGTAATTTCTATTATGGAGGACGCAGAAGTATTCAGTCATGATCTGGCGAAAACCTTGCGGACCAAGTATAGAAAATACTGTCCGTTACTGCGTGACTTCTCAGACACTGCCGCAGCAGACAGCTTTATCGGCGGATTGACAGAAGGCGGACGGGGTATTGGTAACGTATCTGTTCCGCTGAAACGAATCAACATCGAAGGCAGCGAACGTGGCGTACTGAATCCGTTGGAAACAATCTTGAAGTCTTATGCGGTAATGCTTAACAGAGCAGAGCGCAACAAGGTTGCTTTAATGGCCGTAGAGAATTCAAAAACCGCAGACCTGCATGAGCTGATACAGGAAGTACCAGGCACTACCGCTGACCCGAAGAACTGCGTATTCACTGTGCTGATTAACGGCAAGAAGAAAGCATACAAGACTACACAAGACTTGTACGGTCCTATTGTTGGATATAACTTGCCAGCTGCAAACCTAGCTTTTGGCGTAGCAAGAACCGCCGCACGTATGCTCAGAACAGGTGCTACAATGTCACCGAGCTTTATCCTGCGCAACGTCCTGCGTGATACTGTCTTTGCAGGCATTTCAAGTAAAAACGGCTTTATCCCTATTGTAGACACTATTCGTGGTGCAATAGCATTAGCGAAAGACCCGGCAATGAGAGCAGAGTTTGAAGCGGCAGGCGTTACCGAATACAACTTCTATTCTTCGCAGAAAAGCAGAATCAAATCTCTTGACGCTATGGCAGGCGAAACACCGGCTAGTGCGTGGGAGATTATGAAAGCAGTATTCAGCAGGCTTGAAGCAACAAGTGATTTCTTTGAATCCTCTACACGTATGGGCGAGTACATGAAGGCACGTCAAAAAGGCCTGAGCATGGAAGAAGCTGCACGCGCCGCAAGAGAGGTTACACTTGACTTCTCGCGCAGCGGACGCGTTGGCGAGCAGGTTAACCAAGTTGTTCCGTTCTTCAATGCCTGCTTGCAAGGCGGCGATAAAATGGTAAGACTGTTCCGTGAAGATTTTGTAGGTACGTCGCTGAAGGTGTTTAAATACATCGTACTGCCTAGCCTGCTTATAATGGCTATGAACTGGGATGAGGACTGGTACAAAGACCTTGACCCCGATATTAAGAACAACTATTGGTGCTTAGGCAGAAATATCCGTATCCCCAAACCGCAGGAAGCAGGCGTGTTGTTCGGCAGCGGCATTGAAGCGCTGTTCCAACAGGCAGCAGACAAAGATAAGGATGCAGTAAGCAACTTCTTGAAAGCGTTCAGCAGCAATATGATGCCTAGCGTTTTACCTACATTAATTCTGCCGCTGATTGAGTGGAGTGCAAACTATTCATTCTTCAAAGGCCGTCCGCTTGTAGGCAATAAATACTCACGCCTGCCAGATGAGTTACAATATAATGACTACACTAGCGAGCTGAGTAAAGGCATCGGCAGTGCGTTGAAAGTATCGCCTATGAAGATTGACAACCTTGTGCGTGGCTATACAGGCACTATGGGTGCGTTGTTGTGGAGCATGGCAGGCGAGCCGTTCGCAAAAGCAAATAATCTGCCGGCGAAACATTTTAGTGAATTGCCGTTTGTGCGTGACTTTAATGTCACCGACGCTAATTTAAGTAGACCTATGAACGAGTTTTATGGTATACTAGATAAAGCAAATAGACAGCACGCAGGCTATGGAGTTAAAGGCAAGCCGGAAGCAGCGGTAAAAGGCATCCGCAGCGCAGGCAGCATGATTAGTAAAATCCGCAAGGACATTGACAAAATCACACACAGCAACTTAACACCGGAGCGCAAGCGTGAATTGATTGATAAGCGCAAGGAGAAGATGAACCAAATTGCAAAACAAGCCACTGCAAGGTATGGCAAATATTTCGAGTAGTATAAAATGCAGGGGAAATATTTATAAATAACTTGAGGTGTATAAATGGAATTAGACCTTAACTGGTATAGTACAGTCATCAGCCTTTTAGCTTTGATTGTTACCTACTGTATCGTTGAGCCGCTGAAGACCGCTATTAGCGAGCTGAAGTTGAGCATTGACGATTTAAAGGTAGAGATGAAGTTGAACAGGCAGGCTATCCAAGCATTGGAACAACGCCACGCACGTGTTGAAGAACAAGTAAAGACCTTGTTTAACGAAAATGACGAGCAGAACGAAAGACTGAAAGAGCTGGAACACAGATGTAAAGACTGTAAGGAATGTAGAAACTGAATAATGAAAGCCGTGCTAAAACAGCACGGCTTTTCTATTTAAGGAAGTGAGATAATGCGAAAACTGCTTAATATGTTAAAGAAAGACGATAATGCCTATAGCGTGGGCAGAATCTGTGCTGTTATAGGCTTTGCCGTTTGGGTGCTGGTTACATTATGGCTTGCATTTTTCGCCAAAACTTGGGGCAACTATGAAAGCTGCACACTTGGCATGGTGGCGCTGCTTCTGGTCCAGCTTGGAAACAAGGCGATTGAAACAAGAATGTTTAGAATAAGAAGCGAGGAACGAAACGATGAGCGATTGGAATAAAGCGTTAGCGACAGAGATTGCAAAAGGATTAATTAATACAGGAATTGAAGGTGGCTATGACAGCGTGGCAAAAAGCACTGCATATGATTATCCGTCAATCGGTGTCAGCCAATGGGAAGGGAATAGAGCAAATGAGCTGCTGAGAGCTATCCCCGGCGGCGCAGAGTATGCAGACCGCACTTACATTGATATTAAGGCAAGTGGCGAACTGCCGATGCTGAAAGAACTTTTAAGAAGTGAAGCAGGGCAGCAGGCACAATTAGAACAGTTATCCTATGACTGCCTGCAATACGTCGAAGTGCTTCAGCAGGTGCCGACGTTGGACGATACACGTTGCATTATCTATGCCGGAATGTGGTGCCCTACATCTACTTGGGTAGTTAAGCGCTTTTTGGCTAACAGATATATGCACGTTGACCTGCGCAGTCTGGAAGCACTCTATAAACTGTTTAAAAACTACTACTGGGTTGCCGCCGATGTTGGCGAGATGTATAGAGCAGGTTACGCCAATAGAGCGGAAGCTACGTATCAGTACGTCGCTGGCATTGACTTAACAACACCATACGGCGTACCTGCTTATGGGTATGCTGGCAACGGAAGATGATTTAAAGCTTATGCTTTAGATACAGTCACCGACAAGAGGTTTAGTTATTCCCTCTCCTATACGTGTAGCATTTTCTGGTATTTTTATTTGCGTAATAGCCGGTGACACATTCTACAATGATTGGAGGTGATACAATGGAAGAACTGAAAATGTTTGTGCTTGACAAAAAATTTTGGGTAGGCCTTATTATAGGCTTTACTCTTGGTGCATTGCATCATTATTTCGGATTATAACAAACTACCAGGCACATAATAATAATCTTCTACAAAAGGCGTAAATTCGCACAAAAATACTTCGCCTATGAGCGTTTTAAATTTAGTGCCGCTTATGATTTATCCTGCGGCGAGCTAAAGCCGCTTGTAGGCGAAGTTTGTGCTTCTGACACGATTTATTATATTTTGCAAATATAGATATTTATATGAGGTAATAATGAAAGATGAAACAAAACGCAAGATTGATAAAGCTGTTAAGATTGGTCTTATTGTTGCTGGTGTTATCCTTATCTGCAATGACATTTACTGGCGGTGGTACGGCGGAAGCAGCAGAGCCGACGTACATCAAGATGCAGTTAGAACAGTGGAAAGAATTCAAGCAGAACACAAATCTGCTACAAGCGAAATTGAGTCTGCTGGAATCAGCATTAACAACGCAGAAGGGCGCATCGAGCGAGCTGCTGACGCAATTGGCAGAAGCGAAGATGCAGCTACAAGAAGCGCAGCAGGCATTGACAACATCCAATCGCTCGTTAGTGAATGTAAAGGAATCATTGAATCACAGCGAAGCATTATACAAGAAGTTGACAGAGCAAATGGAATACGACCGAAAGAGGGCGAACAGAATTAAAAAACAGCGCAACATCGCATATATAATAGCAGGATGTGCACTGTGCATAGCTGTCAGATAATCACGATACACCTACGGCATCGCCGTGGGTGTATTTTTATTGATTAATTTGACGGATAATTATATAATGTTGTTAATTACAATAAAAAAGGGGATGTATATCGTGAAACGTTTATTGTCATTATTTGCAGCGGCTGCCGTTGGCGTATCCTGTTTAATCGCTCCTGCGGCTGAGGCCTACGAGTGGGATTACAATGCTTTGCGCTCAGAAATCAGAGCGAACCCTGAATATAAAAAGGTTAAGGATAAAGCAAGATTGGCTCAAGAAATGCTTATCTTGGAGCTTTTTGATGGCGCACATTATGTTAAAGGCAGTGCTGAAACGGCAAAAATCAAGGTGGAGTTTGACCAAATTAAAACAAAATTTGCTGTAATTTGTGACGGCTACGTTCCGGAAAGCCTTGCGCCGCATATTCCTTATTATTATGAAGGCGCTGGAGTGTTCCGGATTGTTGATGCTCCGATTGTCGGCCCGCTGGCGTTTAAATTTACAAACAAAACCGATAAGGTTGTAAAAATCGACCTTGATCAGTCAGTCATTACAATCAATGGCAACCAGCAGCGCCCGTTGCGTGGCAACATTAGAAAAAATGAAGAAGCATCAGTTGTACAGCCGCCGCTTATCATCGGTCCACATGCGACGATAACGCAGGAATTTTGGCATGCGACTCCAAACAGCGGCAGCTATTCAGTTGAAAACATGTATTGTGGCGGTTATTATCTGCTGAGCTTTAACCGCGAAACATTAGGTCAGCAAATGTTTTTTGATGGCGATGATTACGCTATTTTGAATACAAGTTTGATTTTTAATAAAGATAAACTAACACACGAAAAATTATAACAACTTACGTCGCTCCCTTGTGGGGCGACACATAACATGAAAGTTTACTATATCAGCTTTTTCAGCCGCGAAAAACAACGAAGCGTAGCCGATAGGTTGCGTTTGAGTCCGCGGCACAAAATAAGCGCAAACATTTTGCGTTGATAAGGTGATTTTCAGCATTTTATCGGTGATGGTTACATGGTCAACGAGCAAGTCTACAGCTTGTTGGACATAGTAACTATTTTTTTTCACAAAAATTTCATCTTTCATAGCTGCCAGTATGGCGGCTATTTTTTGTTTACTGAGAAGTTTTGCAGGTTTCACAGAAGTTTCACAAATAGATTTGTTAATTTCTCTGAGCTCTGCTTTGATTTGGTTCAGGCGCTGGCGATCAAATTCATCTGCGTTGCCTTCTTCAAAAATTTTGTAGAGGTTATTTAATTTTTTTTCGGCAACAGCTTTGCGCTGCAGCAGTGTAGCTTGGCTGCCTGCCTGTTCCTTCTGCTCTGCCTCATATGCATCTACGATAGCATCTGCAATCCTGCGCATGCCGCCAACGGTAAAGACGACGCGCTCCAGTATCTGCAGAACCCAGTGCTCCAAAACTTCGGCACGTATCATTTTCTGCGGGCATTTAGAGGTCGGAGTCTGCTCCTTGCGTGTGCATCCGTAATAACAGTAGCGCTTGCGGATGCGGTGGCCAACCATGGCGCTGCCGCAGTGGCCACAGAAAACCTTGCCGGACAGCAGGTATTTCTCCTTGGCGGTGTAGCTGGCTGCACGATGCCGGTTCCGGTCCATCTTGGCACGGACGAGTGCCCAATCATCTTTACTGATAATAGCAGGGAAAGCATTTTCAATAGAAATAAAATCTTCCGGGCGCTCTGCAGCGTGACTGTTGCGGCCGCCTTTTTTACGAGGTATTTTATTAAAGGTATACGTGCCGATATATTTTTCATTGCAGAGAATATCATGCAGGCTGTTCTTGGCGAATGCTTTGCCGGCTTTGGTGGTATATCCTTTGGCGCTGAGCTCCCTGCAGATGGCAGCATAGCCATAACCATTAAGATACAGATCAAATATCAGGCGTACGGCCGCTGCCTCCTGCTCATCGATGACATATTTTTTGTCCACAATCTTATACCCAAGAGGTGGACAACCTCCGTTAAAGAGTGCTTTGTAGGCGTTTTCATTAAGGCCCTTCTTAGTTTCCTTGGCCAGGTTACGCGAATAATAGGCTGCCATACCTACCATCATTGTTTCCATCATCTGGCCTTCCGGTGAAAGTGCATCGATGGGCTGGGCGGCGTATTCGTACCGGATGCCTAGCTTTTCCAGCTTATCCTTAAAGGTAAAATAATTCAGCTCGTTGCGCGAATTTCTGTCAATCTTATGGAAGATGATAATATCAAATTTATCTTCCATGGCATCGGCCAGCATCTGATTGTAAGCGTCACGCTTGGTAACGTCGCGTCCGCTCTTTGCTTCATCGGCGTATGTGTCGACAACGATGTAGCCTTTGTTTTTAGCGTAGGCCTTGCAGGCGCGGACCTGCGCGTCAATAGACTCTTCGCGCTGCATGTCCGAGGAAAAGCGCGCGTAGATAACTGCTCTTTGCATAGAGTCATCTCCTTTGAAAAAAATTACGTAAATTACTTATTTTTTCGCTTTACATTACGTAAATTACGTATTATAATATAATCAGAAACGAAAATAAAGATAAGCGAGGTGATCATGTGAAAAGACGCGATTTAGTGAAAATGCTGTCGCAAGCTGGCTTTAAGCTTGAACGCGATGATGGAGACCATTCCATCTACAAAAAACCAGGCAGCCGTTCCGTTCAGGTTCCAAGGCACCGGGAATTGAACGAGCTGACAGCGAAAGCAATCCTCAAGGCTGCGGGCGTAAAATAAAGATTACTTTTTACCCCGCCCGCTTTGCGGGCTTCTTACTGTAATCGCAATCATAAATTCAATAGCATTTAAAAATTAAAAGGAGGAAGAAGGGAACATGAAAGAAAAGAAACTGTTGCAAGAATACGTTTATCCTGCTGTTTTTCATGCGAACGATGATAACACGTATACTATTATTTTCCCGGATTTACCCGGCTGCATCAGCGAGGGCAAATCTTTGGGTAACGCTATGAAGATGGCAGAAGCTGCGCTCACACAATGGATTGAATATTTAAAGGACAGCAAGGAAGAAATTCCTGCACCAAGCAAATTGCAAGATGTTGAATTGGAAAATAACGAGTTTGTAAATTTTATTCGAGCAGATATCAAAGATACTCGTGCAGTAAAACGTACTATTAGCCTTCCGCGCTGGATGGATGAACAGGCCGCCGAAGAAGGCCTGAGCTTATCCAAGATATTACAAGAAGCATTGTCTAAACGCTTTGTTACAGCAAACTAATATTTTTACAGATGCGCCCCCGTTATGGGGGCGTTTTTTTTGCTAGAAATACATAGATGTAGTAAAATATATCTATAATAATATTTAGGAAGGTGGTTAATATGTCAACTATGTATCTTGCTGCTTGTATAGTCTGCAATATTGTTGTGACAATTTTAGTATGCGGGTATATGAACCGTAAAACTGCGGAACAATTACTTGAATATTATTATAGTGATAAGTTGGAAGCTGAACGAAGGCTTGCAATGTTAGAGTTTAAGCAAAAAAATTAGCTTTGTTTTATACATGCTTCGAAAAACATTTTTCCAAAGGAAGTAGGGATAACAGTTTCTTTTAGGAAAAAATATCTTGGTCCGTACTTTTTTCTGATGACGATAATGCTGTTTTATACTGTTCTAGGAAAATATTTAAACGTGGGTTTTTCAAATATTTTTCATAAAGGGTTTCATCGGTGAGCTTGTAGTTGGCAGGAATTTCACATAAATTTAATCTTGTTAAATTATCTAACAGAGAAGAATATAGTTCCAGTTCATCTTGCTCAATATGTAAATTGTCAAACATAATAAAATGTTCTATTATAGAGTGGCCTTCAGACATATTAACGAAAGAAAAAGCTTTACTATCGCTTGCTTTCTTCTGAAAACGTATTTTACAACAAGGGTTGGGAAATAGTAAAATATTGGTATTTTGTAAAATACTAGCTTCAAATGGAGCCAGCTGACTGATAATATTTACGAAAGCTGGGTGGACTTTGGTGAATTTACTTGAATCAGAAGCCGAAGCTACCAGTTTTGCAAACATTTGGCGTAAGGAATCTTCTTCAACAAAATATTTGGCTGCTTCCATGGCAGGACCGGCAACGCAAAGGCGAGGTTCATGTTGGTTTTCTTCAGGTATTTTACTTAACTCTTTTATTAAATCTTGTTTGAATGATTCTACTTTAGCTTCATATTCGGCACGCTTTAAAGCTGTTTTGAATCCAAAATTTGTGTACCATAAATCTTCAATGCTTTTAAAAGGACCGTCAAATGATTTTACTAAGGCCGAGGCACCTGCTCCTAAAAGTGCACCGGTAAACATTGGATCCATATTTTTCACTCCTTACCTTATCAACCTAAATTCTGCTCTTCTTTTTCAGCGGACTGCTCTTGCTTATACAACATAAAATCAATCTGGTTATCAATAACCAACTTACCGTCAGCGTTAAGCTGGCGGTATTTTTTTATGTGCTCTTCTTCTTGTTGGGTGAGGGAGAGCGGCACAGGGGCGGGTTCCACTTCGCCCATAAGTTCGCCAGGAGTAGTATTCAAAGCATCAGCAAATGCTTTAATTTTAGATTGTGGAATATCGTTTATTCCACGTTCTATTTTAGCTATAGTTGAAATAGAACGATAACCTATTTTTTCAGCTAGCTCTGCTTGAGTTAAGCCTAACTCTATTCTACGATTTCTAATATTTTTATATAATTCCATTTGAAACCCCCAAGATTTTTTTATTATGCTATTATAATAGCACGTTTTTTTCTGATAATCAAATTTTCTTTAGAAAAGCAAAAAATACTTGACTAATAATCAGAAAAAGACTATAATCAAATTGTGATTAAAAATCAAAAGAGGTGAGAAAGATGACCAATTCACAAGAGCTGGAAATTCAACTGGTTCGTAAAAGAAAATCAAAAAAAGCGCTTGCTAATGCGTTGTGCATCAGCGAAATGGCGCTTTCAAACAAAATGAAAGGTAAATCTGAATTTAAGGCTAGTGAAATTAGCAGAACGGCCACTTTTTTGGATTTGACAAGGGACGAAAGAGATTCAATTTTTTTTGCCTGCTAATGTGATTTAAAATCATAAATTAATATAACATAGTTATATCAAGAACAGCAAAAATGTATGTCAAGCGTATAGGAAGGAGGGGAAGAAGATGAGAGGAGCACGAGTAGAGACCGATGGAATCTGGAAAGGTAGAGTAAAAATAAAATACCATGGAAAAACTATAGTGCTTACATCAGATGGCAGAAAGAATTATAGTTGGTTCTTTGAATGCAAAGAAGACGCCCTGAGTGTAACAACCGAGGGCGTCAAGGGCGATTTGTTATTAAGGATTAGCAGAGCTGAAGAAAGGGCAGATGTGTGAATCCAGCTTAGCCGGGCAGTCTTGATTATCGCATATAAAGTGATGGCGTTTTGAGTTACTGAGGCTCAAGGTTCCGTTGACAGCAGCATCTTGAAAGTACACAGTAACTAACTGCATCTGTCCGCTGACTTTACAGGGTTCATTAAAAGTTTTACTTCTAAACATAATATCACCTCCGTTCTGCAACTATATTATAGCACTGGAGGGCGGAGTGAAGCGAAGAAAGGAGAATTTAACATGAAACTTGAGCTTAGTTATGATGAGGTCTCGACCATTGTCGCCGCTCTGCTGGCTAAGGCTACGACCGCAGAGAGAAATGCGCTGAAATGTGCAAAGTTGGATGGCATAGATGAAGATGTTGAGTTTTGGCAAGAAAGAGCTGAAACCTACAAAAAGGTCTATAAGGTGGTAGAGGCTCAATTCGGACAGGCTTGCAAGGAATGCGAGCAGGCAGATGCTGTGCTGAAGGAAAGCGAGTAAAAGCAATGATGATGATGAAAACCAAAAAGGTAAAACTGTACGGCGAGAAGCTGTGCAAGCTGAATACAGCTATCCATGAGCGTGACGGCAACTGCTGCATCATCTGCGGCAGATACGTGGACCCGGGAGAAAAATTTCACCATGAGCCCTGCGGCGCACTGAAGAGTGATGAAATCTCCAAGGGCGTAACCTTGTGCTATGACTGCCATCAGGAACGTCACTGCGGCGCTGGCAGCAGAGCCGTAAAGGAACAAATCAAGGAATACCTGCAAGGGTTATATGGAGATGCATGAATATGAACAGGCTTGAAGATTATGACTGCATCACGGAAAACGAGAAGGCAGTCAAAGAAATGGACTGGTGGGCAGGCCCGTTTGGAAAGATGGCGCTGGAGATTGCCAGAGAGCGGGGCCTGCTGGAAGAGGAGGAAGGCAAATGTGTAAAGCAAAGCGCATGACACGTACTGAACTGGAAGATAAGATTATTGACCATGCGAAGCGTTGCAAAAAATACAAGCCTAACGCAGCAATCAGAGAGCATGAAGCCAGCATGAAATACGAGCGCCTGATGCGTGAACGCCGGGCACAGCTGGCACGTGAAGCTGATGAAAGAATGAAGGCCAGCACTGCCTATGCACTGCGCTTCATCTTTAAGGAGAGATATAAAAATGGCCAATGAAAAAACTGTTGTCTGGTATCGTCCAGGTAAACCGGTAAAGGCTGTACGCGTTGAGCTGACTTTGGCCAATATGCAGAAGCTGGTGGGCGGTAAGATACAGATCGTACCGCTGGAAGCTAAAGGCAGCAGCCCTGAATATACGCTGATATGTAATGAGGACGGCAAGAACAAATATCACAATGACGCTTTGTTCCCTCTTCTGAACAATAATGGCAATATCGTAGACGTTATATTCGGCCCCTGCTTTATCGCCGGTAAGCTGATGACCGATGAGGACGGCGAAGAAACATTTATCGACCTGCTGCGTGAAGACTATCTGAGAATAGTCCGCCGCTTTGGGAAAGGAGCTGTGAAGAATGAGAAGAAGGAAACTGCGGAAACTGAGGCTGCTGACCTTAGGCAGCTTACTGCTTGCCGTAATATGCTTGCTAGACTACGGGCCCGCAAGAATGGTAAGTGCAGCTTATCAGATGGTTAAAGGTCCGGAAGTCACCGAGATTGTTGTACCTTACCATGTATTGAGAGAAGGAGACACTTTGGAAGGAATCTGCTGCAGATTAAAAGATGAATACGGCGATAAGCGCGACTGGCGCGAAATTGCTTTTTACGTTTGCAAGGATAACAACAAGAAAGACGGCTGGGTATACCTCGGGGAAAAAATCAATGTGCGCCTGCATGTCCCTGTCGAAACAAAATAAAAAGCCGCCTGCAAAAAGCGCAGACGGCATGGGGATGTATGAAGTTACCAGCATCCATACATCCCTATTTTAGCATATAAGAGTGATGAGAACAAGGAGGAACAAAAATGTCTGTAGTAAACATGCCTATTGAGTACCTTGTGCCGCATCCGCAGAACCCAAGAAAAGACTTGGGCAATTTGGAGGAGCTGACAGCAAGTATCAAAGAAAATGGTATCTACCAGAATCTTACCGTAATCCCAATTAATGAAGAAGCGCCGGATGAAGAACCCAAGTATATGGTAGTAATTGGCCATCGTCGTCTGGAAGCAGCAAATGCGCTGCTGGCCTGCAAAGCGGATTGACGTCCCCGAGCCGTCCGTGGTTTGAGCTGTCTTTGGCTGACCAGGAAAAGGCTGAATATCATCCGGTGCGTCAATGGCTGGATGATGTGCGTGACGTTATGATGGCCGTATATGCACGTGGCAATACCTACGCTATGCTGTATGATATCGAGGCTGAGCTTTGCCAATTTGGCACGGCGGCGGCGCTGATGATGCAGGACTATGATACCGCTCTCTGGCACCGCAGCTACACCTGCGGCGAATATGCAGGCGGTGTGGATGCTAGAGGCAGGCTTTATTCCTTTGGCAGACGTTTTGAATTGACCGCTCCGCAGATGGTAGCGGAATTTGGCATTGATAACGTGAGCGGGGCCGTAAAGACTGCGTATAACAACAATGACCATACACAACGCTTTGAGGTTGAAATGCTTATCGTCAAAAACAATGAGTATAAGCCTGACCAATTAAAGCCCGGTAACTTCCCCTGGCAGAGCTTTTATTGGGAGCGTGGCAATCAGCAGCAGTTCCTGCGCATTAGCGGTTACAAGGAGCAGCCGTTTATTATGCCGCGTTGGACTAAGGTGGCCAACTGCGAATATGGTTATGGCCCTGGGCATAACGCATTGGGTAACTGTATGCAGCTGCAGCGTATCGAGAAAGCAAAGCTCCGCTGCATGGATAACGAGGCTGACCCGGCTATGATGTTTCCGGCAAGCCTGAAGAAAGTCAACCGCCAGCCGGGAGCAAACAACTTTGTTCCCGATGGTACACAGATGAATGCTTATCCGATGATACCGCCGGGAGCAAAGCGCTATGAAGGCATGATAGCCTTGAGCAACGATAAACGTCAGCAGATAAGCGCTACGTTCTACAATGACCTTATGGTAATGCTGACGCAGGCGCAGAACAATCCGCAGATGACCGCCAAGGAAGTCGCGGAACGCCATGAGGAGAAAATCCTTATGCTGGGGCCGGTGCTGGAGCAGTTCCATAATGAGGTTCTGGACCCGCTGACCTTGCGTACGTTTGGGCTCTGTATGCGCAACGAGCTTTTCCCGCCTATGCCGGAAGAGATTACTGCAGATGAGCTGAAGGTGAATTTTGTGAGCCTTTTGGCGCAGGCGCAGAAGATGGTAAGCCTGCCGAGCGTACAGAATGTACTTGGTATGGTGGGCAACGTTGCAGGTATCTATCCTGAAGCTGCCGACATTATTAACATCGACAACGTAATCCGTGAGGTTGGCGTTATCAGCGGTACGCCTGAGAAAATCATGCGCAGCGAAGATGAGGTGCAGCAGCTCAGAGAGCAACGCCAGCAGGCACAGGAAGCACAGATGCAGCAGGCGCAGATGGCACAGGGCGCTGAGGCGGCTAAGACCGGTGCGGAAGCTGCAAGGCTTTTGAGTGAGGTGCCGGCCAATACGGATAATGCTCTGGATGATATGCTGAGCAGAATGGGGATGAGCTGATGGAAAAGCAAAGATTTGCTGAACTGCTCGTAAACATCATGCAGACGCAGACGGGCAGGGAATTTATTTATGAGCTGCTCGACACAATGGAAGTGCATGTTCCTAACTATGTTGTCGGTGAAGGAAGTGTTATGGGGTATGAGATAGGCCGGCGCAGCGTCGGTGAAGAACTGCTCCGTATGCTGAGAGATGATACTGAGGAAGGCCTGCAGCTGGAGCTGCTGATGCGGCAGGAAGCGCGGGACCGTCCCAAAGAAAAACACAAAGATGAATTCTATGAACAATTTGAAGGAGGTAATGTTTAATGCGAAAGAAATGGTTGTTCTTTCTGGCTCCTGACGGCGGCGATGCTGGCGGCGGTGAAGGCGGAGTTGGTGGCGATGGAAGCATTGGTGGTGATGGCGGTGCTGCAGGTGGCAGTAAAAGCGTCTTTGATAACCCTGATGGTAGTGGCAACGCTTCTGGTGACGGCAGCGGCAATCCTGCTGGTGATGGCGGCGGCGCTGGCGAAGTGCCGGAAAACTATGAGTTTAACCTGGGCGAAGGCCTTACAATCACCGATGAACAGAAAACAGCATTTACCGCCATAGCTAAGGATGCAAAGCTTTCGCAGGCACAGGCTGACAGCCTGCTGAAAATGCACAGCGAGATTATCAACGGCTATATGCATGCTGCAGAAGATGCCGTTGAAAAAAATATCGCTGAATGTCAGAAGCTGGGGCTGACCAGTCAGGAAAACCTTGGCTTTGCCAGAACAGCTGTAAATACCTTTGGCGGAAGTGAGGCGATGCAGGTATTGATTGATACCGGTGCTATCAATCATCCTGCTGTCTGCAAGCTCTTTGTAACTATCGGCCAGCTTATCAGTGAAGATAAGCCGGCAGATACTCATGTCGGCGGCGGCAAGGGAACCCCGCGGGCAGAAGATATCCTCTTCCCTAACAGCAAATACTAAAGGAGTGAATTAAATGGCACAAACCGGACTTTATAATAACACCGGCCTGGCAACTATGTATGATATTGCACAGCAGTATCGCTCTGCAGGTAATGAAGCAGCGGCGCAGGTCGTAGAGCTGCAGGCTAAAACCAACCGTCTCTGGGAAGTATTCCCAATGAGAACCTGCAACAGCGGCAGCGTTGAAAAAGCGCTTATCAGAACCAGTCTGCCGGATGTTGCATGGCGTATTATTAACCGTGGCGTAGCGCCTACTAAATCCAGCACTGGCCAGGCAAGCTTTACTACCGGCGGTGTTGAGGCCATTGCACAGATTGATGAGCGACTGATGAAGCTGAACAAGAACAGCAACACCTATCGCCTTAACGAAAACTACGCGCACCAGGAAGCTATGAGCCAGAAAATGTCGGCCACCTTTTTCTACGGTGACGAACAAATCAACCCTGCAGGCTTTACCGGCCTTGGCGCTTTTTACTATGATAAGGCCGGCCAGGACGAAATCTACGCCAATCAGATTGTTGACGCGGGCGGTACCGGCAACAATCTGACCTCCCTTTGGGTAGTGACCTTTGCTCCTGATACTGTTTACGGCATCACTCCGGAAGGTGTGCCTGGCGGTTACAGCTATCGCGACAACGGACGTGTTAAAGTGAGAGATGAGAACAACCTTGAATACTGGGGCTATGAATCTCAGTACAACTGGGACGTAGGCCTCTGCGTACGTGACCCGCGCTATGTAGCACGTCTGGCCAACATTGATACTACCAATACCAGCAGCACTGACTTCATCGACAAACTGATTGAAGTATATGACTGCATTGAAAATCCTGACCATGGCCGTACTGTTATCCTCTGTAACCGTAAGGTGCAGACCATGATTAATATCATTGCACAGAAGAAAAACAATGTTAACCTTTCTCTGGAAGATTTTGGCGGTAAGCGTATCCAGCATTTCTGGGGCTCTCCCATCCTGCGCAACGATGCTATCCTGAACACTGAATCCCAAATTTAAGGAGGTAAGAACATGGCTGTAATGATTGATGCAAAGCTTATTCTTTGTGAGGATGTCGATACCGCAGCGACTGTTACCAGCAATGTGCTTGATATCGGCCGCAACAAAAGCTTGAGACCACTCTATGTTGATGTTAAATTGACCAAGGGCATAACTGCAGGCCGCGTCAAGAGCGTAGAGCTGCAGACCAGTGCAGATAAAGGTTTCTCATCTCCTGTCACTGAGATGGTGGTGACTATCGGTAAAACTGCCGAGCAGCAGAAGCATGCCTGCCAGCTGGCACAATTCTTCGCATCTATCCAACCGCAGGGCCGCTACGTCCGCGTAAAAATCACCGGTGATACTACCGCTCCGGCAGGCGGCAAGATTTGGGCATATCTGTCCCCGGATATCCAGGTGCCGGTATGAGATACAAAGTAATCCGCACCTGCTATTGGCAGCGCAGACTTTGGGAAAAGGGCGAAGTGGTGGAGCTGGGTGAGAATGTGCCGGAGCATTTCAAACCGCTTTATAATCCAGCCGAAAGACTGGCCCTGAACAAAAATGCTGACGTGCCTTCGGATGAAGAACCTACGAACGAAACGCCTTCCAACGAAGTGCCTTCGGATGAAGAACCTACGAACGAAACGCCTTCCAACGAAGTGCCTTCGGATGAAGAACCTACGAACGAAACGCCTTCCAACGAAGTGC
>OFMS01000196.1_pt1 | contig 63037 bp, 59 predicted proteins | sample 1541871 | NCBI WGS metagenome assembly OFMS01 (sample SAMN04209251, study PRJEB22552) | human gut metagenome | biome: gut; material: feces | host: Homo sapiens | place: USA: Oklahoma
TTAGTACTCGCAATGGCAATGGCTCTTGGTGTAACCGCTTCCGCTTACGCTGCTAACCCGTTCAGCGACGTTCCTGCCGGCCACTGGGCATATGACAGCATCAATAAGCTGGCAGCTGCAGGCGTAATCGATGGCTACGGTGACGGCACCTTCGGCGGCGACAAGCTGATGACTCGCTATGAAATGGCACAAATCGTTGCTAAAGCAATGGCTAAGGGCGCTAGCGTAGAAAGACTGGCAGCTGAATTTGCTGACGAGCTGGAAAATTTGGGCGTGCGCGTAGCTAACCTGGAGAAAAAAGCTGACAATGTAAAGATTACCGGTGAACTGCGCTTCCGTTATGTTAACCAAGACGGTGCAATGGCAAAACCGGATCATGTTGAGTCTTATGAAGTTTGGGGCAATAAATCTAACCATACAGCAGATATCCGTTCCCGCATCTGGATTAACGGCATGATTAATGATGACTGGACATATACCGGCATGCTGCAGAATGTGCAGAACCTGAATAATAACACTGGTGATGAAAATACAAGCTTCCAACGCGCTTATGTAGACGGTAAGCTGGGTGGGATGGCAGTACGCGCAGGCCGTTATAATCTGGTAATTGCTGATGGTAATATCTATGATACACGTGCTGATGGCTTGGAGCTGTCTTATGGCAATAACGTTAAGGTAAAAGGCTTCGTGGGCAAAGCAACTGATGATATCACTGTTGTACCATACATGCATATTCAGAGAATGCCAGAGGAAAAAACTTTATCAACTGGTGATATTACTAATGGCGGTAAGTATTGGGGCTTGGCTCTTGAAGACGAGTTGGCTAAGGGCTTGAAGGCTACTGCCGGTTATACTAAATTCAAAGATATGGGAACAGAAACAGCAGAAAAAACTGATATTGACAACGGCATCTGGCATGCAGGCATGAGCTATGATATCGGTCATTTCAATCTGTCCGCTATGTATCTGAAGGGTGATTTGTCTGCTGACAAATCTAATAATATTGGTAACATCGATATTAACAACGCTATTGATCAATATCTTGATGATGACGGCTTCGTTATCGGCCTGTCCTATAAGGGTGCTAAGGCTGAGGATGCAGGCAGCTGGGGCGCATGGGCTAAATACTATGACCAAGGCGCACAAACCTATGTTGCACACACCACCGATGCTAACACCTTTGGCATGACCGGTTTCAAGGGCTTCGGCGTTGGCGCTAACTACACCCTCGCTAAAAACATTGTAGCTAATGTCGCATACTACAACACCGAATCCAAGCTGTTGAAAGAGCTTCCTGGTATTGCTGCTGATTTTGATCGCACCAAAGATCATCGCTTCTGGACTGACGTAACCTTCACTTTCTGATAAACCTTCATACAAAAACTTCCTAAAATCGGCAGCGCCAGCGCTGTCGGCAGAGAACCGCCGTGAGGCGGTTCTTTTGCGTTTGAGTGGGGGTGTCGCAATTATATATCACGTTGCAACGAAAAATTTTCCCATGAATCGCTTAATGGCTTGAGGTGTTCAGATTATGAAAAGCGAAGCGATTCACGGACGGTAATTTCGTGTGGAACCAGAACGAAGTGCCACAAAACTCGCGCTATGCTAAGAGCTTTTGCAATATTAGTGTTTTGTAGCGCTCAAACAGTTGTGACACTTCTATGGTTCCAGACACTCATTGCCTAAAATTTTTATGTTTTCACTGCGATATATAATTGCTTGCGTCAGTACGCAGAACTTGGTGTACTGCAAACCAAAGAGGATATGGCAAAGCCTTTTTTGCTAAGCTTTTTGCGGCGATGCAAAAAGCGACTGTTTCCCGCGCTTTTGCAAAGCGCGCCCCTTTCTTGTTACTTCTTTCGGGGACGAAAGAAGTATACCCAAAGGACGAAGAAAAACATGTCATTTTTTTCTCAACCTTCCAAAATCTCAAAAATATCCCTAAAATCCCCCTCATCCTACCCGAAATCACCCTTTCGGGTGGGGCGCTTTTACTCTTTTTAGGCTACACTATAGTTGTAAACAATCAGCTGCAAAGCAGGCAGCAGGAAGCGGAGGGATTTATATGCTTAAAGAAAGCTGGAAAAATATTTTGCTGGGAGCATTACTGCTTGCCGGATTGACAATGTTCCTGGGCAGTGACAGCTCTGACAAAAAAGTAGCCTCGCTGCTAACCCTGCCTAAGGCAGAAGCCGCCGCTATGCCTGCCTACGAGCAGGAATATAGAAAAATTGTGGCTGGTGTCTGCGATTATTTGACCACGGGTAATACTGCCGGACTGCCGGCGCAGGGACTGACAGGCTTTGAGGAGCTGGAGGGCCATAATGATCCCGGTCAGGGTGTAAGCAGTGTCGGCTATACGCTGCAGGATATCAATAATGATAAGGTGCCGGAGCTGATTTTTGGCCTGATTGATTATCCCGAGGGCAAGGGCTATTATGGCCGGGATATATATGCTGTCTATACCTTTGTGGATGGTAAGATAAAATTTGTTGACGAGGGCTGGTCGCGCAGCCGACTGCGTCTGCTTCCTCAAGATATGCTGAGCAAGCGCACCTGTATCGACGATAACGATATGGAATGGATGCTGGAAATGAAGGATTTGCTGCGGGACGGCAGTTTGCGTCAGGGAGAAACCTTCTATACAAAGGTTGAGGATGGCAGATGTAATGTTTACCGAAAATATTTAGATGTAAATGATACCTTCGTTACTCAAAAAACCTCCATGCACTTTGACGATATGATGAATATTGACCTTGGTGCCCAAAAGCTCGAGCTTTTACCGCTTGCGGAATACAGTAGCCGTGGCTTTAAGGGACTGGTAATGCAGCATCTTAACTGTATGGGCTTGTATGAGCTGCAGGATAATAGGGTAGATCTTTCCGCATATGAGCATGTTTACGCGGATAATCCCTCTCAGGGAGCAGAAGTATTGTTTAGCAGCAATACTTCTCTGGCGAGCTTTGAAGTGCTGGATTTACAGGGGGATAGTAGCAGAGTTATCTACAGCAAAGGACTGCTGAACCCGGAAGAAAAGCTGGTACTGCATCTGGAAAACTTTGAAACTGATCCTGAGTTTGACTATGAAACTGTTATCAAGAACGGTATCTGCTTCAGGGACGATACCGGCAGCCTGCGCAAGTTTGCGATTCGGGCGAAGGTTATGGACGGCAGTGTTTATCTGGAGGAGATTGATTAAGGTAAAATCTGCATTTTGTGCGGAAATTTATAAAATAAGGTTGGGAAATTAAGGAGGTAATAAAGATGAAAATGAAAAAATTAACCAGCTTATGTGGTTGCCTGTTGCTTTCTATGTGCATGGGCGTTGGCGCAATGACTGCTCCGTTGTCTGCTGAGGCTGCAGCACGTGAAAAGGTTATTCTGGACGCAGATATGGTGGATTTGTTTGATGACGGCATCGCTATGATGATGCTTGCCGAATCTCCCAAAATGGATTTGAAGGGTGTTACCATCGTTATAGGCAATACCTGGGTTGAAACCGGTACCGCTTCTGCTATCCGTCAGCTGGAGGGCATCGGCCGCACCGATATCCCTGTATATATGGGCGTTAATGAAACCGTTCGCAAGGACCGTTTCGCTAACATGAAGGAAGAAAAACGCATTTACGGCCGCGGCCATGACTCCCATCTGGGCGCTGCAGGCTACCCTCAGCCGGCATCCTGGCAGGCTGAATACCGCAAAAATTATAATGATGAGCCGGTAATGAACCCGCAAAAGGAACATGCTGCTGATTTCATCATTGATACTATCAAAAAGCATCCGGGCGAAGTAACTATCGTTGCTATCGGCAGCGGTGCTAACCTGGCAGCTGCTTTGGACAAGGCTCCGGAAATTGCTCCGCTGGCTAAACGCGTTGTTTATATGGCAGGCGCTTTCTTCTGCGAAGGCAACGTAATGCCGACCTCCGAGTTCAACGTTTGGATTGATCCGGAAACCGCTAAAAAGGCTTACCGCGCTCCCTGGAAGGAGCAAATCTTCCTGCCGCTGGATGTTTGCAGCAAGGAACTGATGAGCCACGATGATTTTAAGGATCTGGAAAGCCGCATTAAGAGCGACCGCTTCAAGGCTATGTGGGAAAGCCACTATGCTACCCCGATGTTCCGCAAGGATCCGTCCTTCAAGAACTATATTTGGGACGTTCTGGCAGCAGCAGTTGCTATTGATCCGTCCGTAATTCTGGAATCCGAAACTCTGCCGGTTGATGTTGATGACCAATACGGTTATGGCTACGGTCAGACTATGGGCTTCCGTGGTGCTGCTCCTGAGGGCACTCAGAATGCGAAGATTGTTTACGCTGTAGATCGCGCTAAGGTTTGGAAGATGGTTGAGGATGTATTCAACAAGCTGTAAGCAATAATTTTGTGATTTAAAGCTTGCGCCCTACCCGAATTTGCTGTTTCGGGTGGGGCGCTTTAGTTTTTTTTAGGGTAAAATATAGGTATAAAAGATTAGCTGCAAAGCGGGAAGCGGAGGGATGGAGATGTTGAAGAAAAGCTGTAAAAATGTCCTGGTGGGAGCAATGCTGCTGGCTTCATTGGCAATGCTGCTGAATGGCTGCGGTTCGGATAAGCAGGCTGCGGCAACACAGCCCAAGGCCACGAAGGTGGAGGAAACTGCTGCAACTGTGGCGAAGGTGCCTGCCTATGAGCGCGAATACGGCAAGCTGGTGGAGGGTATCTATAATTTTGTGAATGATGGCAATATGGATAAAGTGCCGCAGCAGGGCATGACCGGAATTTATGAGCTGCGGGACCGTATGGGTTATGTTGATGCGTTGAACATGCTTGGTTATACGCTGCAGGATATCAATAATGACAAGGTACCGGAGCTGATTTTTGCTATTTTGGATAACGAAAAGCAGGGCAAGGGCTATTATGGCAAGGATATCTATGCTGTCTATACCTTTGTGGACGATAAGATAAAATTTGTTGATGAGGGCTGGGCACGTAGCAATCTGCAGCTGTTGCCGAACAATATGCTGCTGACACGCGGCAACAGCAGTAATACAGACTATGTGCTGGTGCTGGAGGATTTACTGCCGAATGGCAATAAAAGATGCGTTGATATCTATTTTACCCGTTCAAAGAACGGTAATGCGGCTGCCAACGGCCTTGATGTCTACCGTAACGATGTGGGCAGAGATGATGTGGCTGTTTCGCAAAAGACGAATATGACTGCGGATGATTTCTTTGACATGGGCGCTGAGATGTCCGGTGACAGCGTGAAGCTTGAGCTGCTGCCGTTGAAGGAATATAAGCAGAGAGGCTTTAAGGGCTTGGCGATGCAATATCTGGAATGCATGGGCGTTCATGAGCTTCAGGATGCAAAGTTTGATCTTTCCAAGTACGAGCAGGTTTCCGTACCTAATCCCTTTAAGGGTGCGGATGTAATTTTCCGCAGTACGAAAAATCTGGAAGAGTTCCGATTGCTGGAGCTTGCTACCGGCAAGAGCGTTTACAGCAAGGATTTGCTGATGGCTGATGAAAAACTGGTGCTGCATCTGGAGAGCCTGGAAACTATTCCCAAGAACGGTATCAGCTTTAAGGATGATGCAGGCAGGGAGCGCCGGTTTGCGATTCTGCAAAGCGGTAAGGACGGCAGTATTTATCTGCAGGAGATTGAGTAAGGTGTAACGCATGAAGAGGGCTTAAATTAAGAAATGATGTAAAAAACTTTGGAGGTGTTTTTTATGCGTAAAAGATTTTTAGCTGCAATGTTATTGGCACTGGGTATTGGTTTATTTGGCGGTTGGGGCAGTGCTCAGGCGAATAGTGTGCCGGAGCCTACGCAAAGCATGCTGCATGTGTGCTGGCTTAAGGATGCTCATGTTAATCCTGTGGCCTGCGAGGTTGTGAGAATGCCGGATGCTTTTGAGCCGGCGAAGGCTGTAGTGACGAGCTCGGTGGATTTCCCTGATTTTCAGGTTGTGGCGCTGGATTTGCGTGAGGTGAGCGCTGAGGGCTATCCTGTTTTTAACGTGCAGTCTATTTATTATAAGGATTTCCTGCGTGCAACGGAGCCGATTATTATTGTGATGCGTGATTCCGAGTCCTTCCCGCGCAACGGTATTGCGGTGCGCGATTCTTTGGGCAGGGAGCGTATTTTCGGTATTGCTATCAGCGGTGAGGACGGCAGCCTGCTGCTGAGTGAGGTTGATAGATAGAGGTGCGGGCGATGAAGAAATTATTTAGCTTGCTGATGTTCTGCCTGCTGCTGCTTGTCAGCGCAACAGCGATGGCAGCATCTTATGGTGCATATCCGTATATGCGTTATGGTGCGAATGGCAGAGATAATGCTTCTTTGCATCTGATTTATACGCAGTCCGGCATTTTTGCTTCTGTTGTTACTTATGATTTGCAGGACGGTAATGCGCCGATGTTTAAGGGCGTGGGTATGCTGGAGAACGGTTCGTTGGTGCTGGAGGATTATTCTTTTGATGTGGGCCGTCATGGTGAGGATACACGTTATTTTGGTTATGGCTCTCAGCCGCTTGTTTGCGAGGCTAGAGTGCAAGATGGTAAGCAGGTTGTGCTGCTGCCGACGATTGATGCGCGCGAGATGGGGATTACTAAGGTGAGTGAGCCTGATATCGGCGGTACTTATAGGCTTGAGGGAATGCAGGCTGAAGAGGATTATACTATGGCGCTATATTTTCTGCGTAAGCTGAATGTGAAGAATACCGGTTTGGATTTGAGCAGTAAGGATTATTGGTTTGGCTATGGCAGTCGTTTTGCCGAGGATCCGAACAGCGTTTTTAATTCGTATATGCCGCAGGATGCTGGCGATTATTTTGGGGTTTATGTTTATAATAAGAATGATGAGCTGGTTATGACTTATTATGTGCATCCGAATTTGTGGGATGCGTATCGTGTGACTGTTGATGGTGAGGTTAAGATGTTGTGCAGCAATGATGCTGTGGGTTGAGGCAGTGAGTTGAGTTTGTGGCCCTTGCGACGTAAGTTAATATTGCGGAGCAGGGGCCTTTTGGTACGCGTATCGCAACCCTTCCGTCTGCTCGCTGAAGCTCGCAGCCACCTTCCCTTTCAGGGAAGATATAAAGGTGTTTCGAAATTCTAAATTTCGTTTCTCGCTAACTTTATATGCTCCCTGCGTCGCAAGCGACATTAGCACGACCAACAGTTTCTCGCGGCGCGCAGCTTGCGACAAACTGGGTCTTAGCGTCAAGGGAGCTGGCATCGCCGTAGGCGATGACTGAGGGTTGTGTACACGATATATTAATTGCTTGTTATGTCATTGTGCTAACCTTCTTGCCTGCCCCCTCGGGGAAGGTGCCGAACGTAGTGAGGCGGAAGGGGGGTGTATTTCTGGAGGTGAGCTTATGAAGAAGCTATTGAGTGCTTTGGCGTGCGGTGCGCTGCTGTTGTGTGGCGGGATGTCGGGTGCACGGGCTGATTATTATGAGATGTATAATCCTGCTACCCATGTTGAGGGTGGTGCTATGGTGTATGAAACTACGCGCGGCATTTTGATGGATTTGAAGGTGCACAGCGGTGAATGGCAGGATGACCATTACCGCTATGAAACCGAGGCGAGTGGCGTGGTGCGTTTTGCGCATGACGGTGAGCATTTTATCGGTTATTTGCAGGTGCCAAGTCTTGCAAGCTATGAAAATGGTATGGGTTATCCTTCTCAGTACAGATATAGTATGCCGCGTTATGAAAAGTATGCTTTGAGTAATTCGCAGGGCTATCAGGCGCAGAACAAGCTATACAGTGCCTGGATTTTGGGTGAGCCTGATGGTAATAATCGGGTGTAGCCTTCCTTGGCAGGTACTTATGAAAGAAGCAACAAAAGAGGTACGCGCTTTGTGCAGGGTGAAACGGAAATGCCTTGGATTGTAGCTGCGCTGTTTTTACAGCTGGTGCTGGAGCCGAATGTTAATTTGCTGGACAAAAATGCCTTCAGCTTTAGCTTCTGGGATTATCAGTGGGAGCAGGAAATGAGCTTATATACTGATGTCGATAAGTGTTACAGCTATCATACTATGACTAAGGCAGGAGACCCCGATTCTCCTAATCCGGTGAAGTTTAAAGATGCGCGCTATCTGGTAGAGAAAAGCGGCAGACTGATTTATAATGTTGCCGATGATGGTACGGTAAGGAAGATTTACGATTTGGCCAATGAGTAGGCAGCAGATGCTTGCGCACTATTTTTGGCAATGGGAGTGGCGCTGATGTGGATACTGAGATTGCTGTGTATGATAATGCTGGAACTGCTGCTTTGCAGAATTTTCCTTGAAAAACAGAAAAATTTTGCTCATCCTACCCAAAATCGGCAGTTTGGGTGGGGTGCTTCAGCAAATTTCGTTGTACAATGAGCTTGTAAGGAAACATGCCTGCGTATCTAACAGCGCAGGATAATTCTGAGGAGGTGCAACAAATGAAGAAAGGTATTGTATTAGCTTGCTGCGCAATGCTTTTGGCGGGACAATTGCAATCAGCAGAAGCTCTTGACTGGAACAGAAGAATCGGCGTAGACAGAATGATCGACAGAACTATTGACAATACTATTAACAGGGCGGTGAATAAAGTGGAGAAACAGGAAAAAACTAAACGTGTAATTTTCCAGAATCTGCCGCAATCGGCAGCTGAAATCGGACCGGAAACCGATGCTCAGCAGGTAGCAGCTTATACCGTAGCGGCACTGGCTCGCTATGAAACTAATCCGGCAGAGGCTATTGCTATGCTCAACAAGCTGCTGGGACCAAGACCGGTACCTAAAAGAGATGAACAGTTCCTCGCAGACCGTTTCCGCGGCAGACAGTATCTGATGCGCTCCTACTTTATGGGCGCAACGCCGGCGAATAACTATCAGCCGGATATGCCGTATACCGTAGAGATTAAAACTAATGCCTATACTTATCAGGAGGAAGGCTATGCACGCTTCCTGATTACCTGCGGCGGTGCCGACAGCCCTCGCCCGATGACCGTGCGCCAAAAGGCTTCTACCGGCGAATGGTTCCTGTGGGATTACAAGGGACTGCTGAGCGGTATCCAGACTCCGGCAGCAGATGATCCGTGGTCTTAAGAATTGTGCAGCTGAAAAAATCAGTGTAGCATAAAGCAGGCAGCTTTCCTGTGGCAGCAAGCAAAATTGCTTGCCTGCCACCTGGGAAGCTGTATTTTTTTGCCATAATAGCCTGAAAATCTGTAAAATTTCCTGCCGCCCTACCCGAAATCAGCCTTTCGGGTAGGGTGCTTTTGCTTTTTTGAGCGTATAATGAAGGTACAAAAGCTGGAAGGAAGTGGTGTATATGAAAAAATTCCTGAAAAAAACATCGCTGTTTTTGGTGACTGCAGCGATGACTGTTTCCGCTCCGCTGATGGCGTGGGCGCTGGAGCATGACATTGTTGTTTTGCATACTAATGATATCCATTGCGGTATTAATGATAATATCGGCTTTGCCGGTCTGGCGCAGATTAAAAAGGATGCCCTGGCAAGAACGCCGAACGTGGCGCTGGTGGATGCAGGAGATGCTATTCAGGGCGCACCTATCGGCAAGCTGTCCCGTGGTCTGGCAGTTGTCGATATTATGAATTATCTGGGCTATGACTTCTGTATTCCCGGTAATCATGAATTTGACTACGGCATGGACCGCTTCATGGAGCTGGTACCGCTACAGCGTGCAGGCTATTACTGTGCAAATTTTGTTTATGCAGGCAACAACAAGCAGGTTTTGCCGGGCTACAAAATTATGCAGTATGAGGATACCAAGGTAGCCTTTGTGGGTGCGAGCACACCGGAAAGCCTGACAACCTCCACGCCTACCTTCTTCCAAAATGAGAAGGGCAAGTATATTTACAGCTTCTGCGAGGATAAAACCGGTAATAAGCTGTACAAGCAGCTGCAGAAGAATGTCGACAAGGCACGCAAGGAAGGCGCGGACTATGTATTTATCGTGGGCCATTTGGGCATGGACGGCACTACTCCGCAGTGGAGCAGCGAAAGCGTTGCTAAAAACACTCAAGGCGTTGACGCTGTTATCGACGGACACTCTCACGAGCGTTTCACACGTATGGTTAAAAACAAAGTCGGCAAAGACGTGCTGCTAGCGCAGACAGGCACTAAGCTGAAAACTGTCGGCGAGCTGGTAATTACTCCCGACGGCAAGCTGAAGAGCCAGCTGATTACCGAATCCAACGGCAAGGATGCCAATATCGCAAGAGTTATTGCCCAGGAAATAAAGACCTATGAGCCTTTGCTGAAGCAGCCTGTGGGCGAAGCCTTGGTACAGTTGCGCAGCAATGATCCTGCAACCGGTGAGCGTATCGTGCGCAACCGTGAATGCAGCTTGGGTGACTTTGTTGCCGATGCCTATCGAGCAGTGCTTGATTGCGATGTAGTGCTGGCGAACGGCGGCAGTATCCGCAACGAAATCAAAACCGGCGTAATCAGCTACAACGATTTGCTGGAGGCCTTCCCCTTCGGTAATATGTGCGTGGTTTTAGAGGTAACTGGCCAACAGATTCTGGATGCGCTGGAGATGGGCGCTATCAGCTATCCTGAAGAAAGCGGCGGCTTTATGCAGGTATCCGGCCTGAGCTACACGATTGACAGCTCTGTTCCTTCCAGCATCGAGCTTGATGCCAAGGGCAACTTCGTGCGTGTTGCCGGTGCCCGTCGCGTAAGCGATGTTAAAATTGACGGCAAACCGTTAGACGTTAAGAAAAAATATACCGTGGGCGGCACCTCCTATATGCTGAAATTCGGTGGTGACGGTATGACGATGTTCAAGGGCGCACGTCTGGTACAGGACGAAATGATGAGCGATGCAGATACGATTATGGAATATCTGCAGAACCATCTGAATGGCAAGGTTGGCGAGCAATATGCTAATCCTTACGGCGATGGTCGTATTGTAATTAAATAAAAAGCTTTTCCATAGTAAAATGAGGAGATGATTGTTATGTTGAAGAAACGTATTGCGATGGGAATTTTGGCCGGACTTCTGGCCTGCAGCTTTATTGCCGGTTGCGGCGGGGGTGACAAAGGCACCAGCGAGCCTCCTAAACCGAAACCGATTGCTGCTGATTTGAAGGATTTGCCGAATAAGGATGTTAAGGTCGGCATTAATACATTTAAGCTCTTTACTCTGAAAAATAATCCTAATCTGCATTTGCAAAATACTTATAGCAAGGGTATGAGGGTGGCTGTTATCGGCAGAGATATGATTTATGCCAACGTTAAGGACAGACTAGTTCAGATGCAGTGGGATAAAGATGGTCTGCGTATGGTGGACAATAATGTTGATTCTATGTCCGGTAATGCTAAGATTTCTTCCGATGGCACCAGAGGCATTTTCTATACCAATAAGAGAATGAGACTCAACTATTTCGATAGCGAAACCAAACGTATTGAAGAGGCACAAGGACGCTTCAATAACCTTGTTGTAATTCCTAAGGGCAATGCGGACAAGGCTTTGATTTGGATGAACCAGGGCGAAATGAGAAAGGTGGATCTTCGCAACGGCTACAGAGTAGGCAAGGATTTGGGTACAGTACGTAAGGAATCCAGAAGCCGTAATGCTGACGACAAGGATAAAATCAATATTCCGCAAAGCGTTGTTGCAGACAGAAACGGTGATTTCTATGTTGGCGGCAATGCGCGTATCGGTACTCAGGATGTAGGCCTGGTAAGCGTTTATGACTTCAATGGCAAGCAAAAACGCGTCATCGGCAAGGAAAAACGTGAAGATAGCAAGGCCATCAATTCCTTGACCGATATAGCTTTGACTGATGAATATCTGGTAGTCAGCGATTCCTCTGTAGACAAGCAGCAGCTGCAGATTTACAGAAAGAACACCGGCACTCTGGTTGGTACCGTAAGTTATAAGGATTTGACCGATAATAAGGAAACCAGCATCGGTGCATGTGTAAACCTGGCAAATATGCCTGATAACAGAGTTCTGGTTGCCCTCAGCAATGACAGAAAAAATATTAAAGATGAATTCTTCATCCTGCAGCTGTAATGTAGGGTAGAAGGCATGACAGAAGCTATAAAATTTAAGAAATAAAAAATAAAATTTTTATACGCAACAGATGCTAAGGTCTGTTGCGTATTTTTTATGCAGTTAGTAGTTAAATGAACAGATTACAATTTTTTATTTTCAGGTAAAATTGTAGTATGCTGGTCATAGAACGCTTATTTATGACAAGGTTGATTTTTAGTAAGTAAAGTTATAAAATAAATGTATATGGTAATTTGCTATAGAAATATTTATTGCAAAATACTTGGCAAAATAAGCAAAGATAATTCATCGTAAATACAAGGAGAATGTTTATGAACACAGATGGCAGAATTTATAAAACAATAGTTGTATCTAAACCTGATAAGTATACAGATGAGCTGAAAGAGAGAATTGAGGAATTAGGTTCTTTGTGTTTGAATAACCTTAATCAGGATGACTATCATCCTATTATGATGCTTGGTAGTATTCAATCTGGTAAGACGAGGGCTTTTATTGGATTAATGTCTTTGTGCTTTGATAACGACTTTGATATGACCATTATTTTAACTAAATGCAGTAAAGCATTGGTTCAACAGACTGTTAGCAGGATGATGGCTGAATTTGCTGAAGTAAAGTCAGGTAAAAGTAATATTGGTGATGTTGTAGCTCAAAATATTCTTGATATAGACTTTGGCAGTGAGACTACAGAAGCCGGTAAGCAAAAGATTGTAAGACAGTTTTTGAAGCGCTATCCGGAGAAGAAAAGAATAATAGTTGTAAAAAAACAAGCTGATAATGTAGATAGAATGATTCGCTTGATAAATGAAATTGTTGCTTCTAATAAATATAAAAGAATACTGATTGTTGATGATGAAGCTGATATTACCTCTATAGGATATGAAGGAAAAGCAGATGATTTGACATTAAGAAGAGTATCTGGCGCTGTAAACACTGCTCGTAAGAATTGTGTGAACAGTGAAGTTCGTCATGTGTTGATGCAGGTTACAGCAACTCCATATGCTTTATATTTGCAGCCTGATGCTTTTAGCAATGAAGATATAATGCCTATAAAACCGGAGCGCACAGTTGTATTACCTACTGGCCAGGGATATATTGGTGGAAAGTATTACTTCATGGATTCGCAAGATGAGTACTCAGATAATTATCATAAGGCTATGTATTTGCCGTACATAGTTCTACAGGAAGAAATGGATTTACTTAATGGCACCAAGAAAAATAGTGGCAAAAATATTGCGTTAACAGATAAGCGTGTAGTAAAACCAGAAAATTTTTTGGAACTGAACGGAGCTAAATATGCGCTGCCAACGCTAAGAAAATGGATTTTTGACGTTTTGGTAGGTACTGCAATTATACAGTTACAAGAGGGTTGCAGAGATTATTATGTTTCAGCGGTTATGCATGCTTCCATCAATAAAAAATTACATAAACATGAAAAGGATTTTATAGAAAATGGCTTTGATATTATTCGTAGAGAACTTGAACGCGATATAGATAGCTCCTTAATAAAAAAATATCTCCAAATATCTTATGCTGATTTGGCACAGTCTGTTAAAGCATATAATGTTATAAACTTACCATCGATGAATGAAGTTGCAAGAGCAATAGCCTATAAAGATGAAGACGGAGATTTGGAAGGAATTATCACAGAGGTTGACATTAAAGAAGTTAATAGTGATAAAGATATAGAAAAACTTCTTGATGCAAATACGGGTGAGCTGAAATTGGAAAATTCCTTGACGATTTTTGTAGGAGGACAAGTATTAGATAGAGGAATAACTATACCTTCATTAATTAGCTTTTTCTATGGTCGCGATCCTAAACAGATGCAACAGGATACAGTTATGCAGCATTGTCGAATGTTTGGCTATCGTAGTGAAAACCTTCTTTCTGTTACCAGATTTTATACTACAGCAAGACTGTTAAATAATATGACTGATATTATGGAACGAGACTGTATTTTGCGTGAACGCATGCAAAGACAAAAAGGTGGCAGTGTGGTTTACCTAGAATCTGGAAATAAGATAATTGCTTGTTCAAAAGTTAAAATTGCAGCTTCGGATATTAAGACTATTTTACCGGAAAAACGTTATTTGCCGGTTGGCTTTACTGTAAAAAGAACTACAAGATTAAAGAACAAAATAGATGAGATTGTAGAAGAGCTGCACTGTAGTAAGCAAACAGATTATAAAAAAGGACTAGATATAGACGATAGTATGTATTTGCTTATTGATAAAGATAAAGCTTTAGAATTATTGCGTTATTGCTACGATATGATAGAGCCAGATAAACTAGAAACAAAATGCAGTGTTTTTGCTGATATTGAAAGCCCGTTTTTATTTTCTACTAGTCAATGCGATAAAGTGGCTTTGATTGTTAGAAGAAATCGTCAAATTGGTATGAAAAAGAAAAGAGGCAATACAGAGACATATCAAGATGCACCTGATGATGGTAATAATGAAGGACTTTTGGCTAAAAATCTTAGAGACAGATATCCTGTATTAGTGTTGACTGAACAGTGTAATCCTGTTTGGAAAAATGCTTTTTGGTGGCCTGTGTATTATACTCCGTCTGATATGAACATAGGAATTTACGCAGAGACTAATGCGAATTCAGAAGTTAGGGAAAATGTTTTTAGTGCCAGCAAGAAAGCTATTAAATTTACTGGCTTCCCGGTAATTAATAATAGTAGAGCTAAAGTTAATGAAATAAAGAAAATAGAAGCTGCAATTAATAAAATCATGAAATTTAGGGACGAAAAATTTAAGTTTCGTGAGTTAGGGAATATTGTTCCCCAAAGAGAAGGGTTGGAATGTAAAGTTTATATAGATAATGGATCTGAAAAACCTGATGAAGATAGTTTACTGAAGCAGATTAAACAGTTAAAAGAAAAGACAATGGAAGCAATAAGGCAAACTTCTATCGGTACTGATAAAATCAAAAATATTGACCGATTCTATTCTTTACTGTTAAATAATGATTTTTCAGAAGAAGTAGATTATCTTCATGATAAAATATTAGAGGAATTAAAGGGTTACAAAAACAGAGCTGTTGCTGAAATATGTAAATATGTTGATGAAGCATTGGATGTGCTTCGCAACTCGTTTATAACGCTTGGGTATTTTGAACCTAAAGGCAGTGGTGTTTGTGAAATACGCATATATTATGATAAAATAAGCAACGAATGCACTAATGCTGAAGCTAGAATGGAGTTGCTAATAAACGTTATAGCACATGAAATGCAACATGCGTGGCATTATGCTGATACTATGACAAAGAGTGGACGCTGGTTTTATAGTAGAAAAGCATTTTTGAAACAAGGATGGACTCAAGAGTCTATAGCTGAATATTTTGCATTATGCTATGCTAAAAAAAGAAAAGCTGAAGGCAAAGAGTTTGCATATAACGACTTGATCAATGCTCGTGATATTGCGCAGTTCCCTAAAGATGGTGGTTATAGCGGAGCTTTATTAATAGATAAAGAACCGGATATGTTTAAAGATATTTATCTTATGTCTATTGAGGATATGCCTACTGCTTATGATAAGTATTTGAAAGTATTGATGGAGAAATATCAGGATAAAAGTAAGCATAAAACAAGCAAACACTAAAAAAGGCTTAAAGAGGCTAGGATAAAACCCAGCCTCAAAAAGTACATAGTAGATTGTTATGCGTAACTATTTAAATATTACTGAATTGAACTTTTATATTTACGTCATAAGCTTGGATTTAACAGGTGTTTGTTAGATGGTAATATGATATAATGAAATCAAATTAATTTCGGAGGATGTTTGAAGAATGTAAATTATGGAACCACTAAAGTGAGCGATAAATTAAATGAAAAAGAGAAATGCTTTTTTAATGTCTTGATGACGCTTGCAAAACAGTATGATTTTGTTACTACTAAAGTTGTTGCCGAAGCAGCTGGAATGCCTGAGGCAACAACAAGGCGATATTTAGCTAAATTTTCTAAAATGGATATCATTGTGTCAGATGGTAAAAATAGAAGCAAGAAATATTATCTAAAGAATACTTCTATGACAGAAGCTAACCCCTAAATAACGAAAGCCTCCGACGAATAAACTCGCCGGAGGCCTTTTGCTTGCTTTGGTGCGTTAATGCTCTGCGTTACGCATCAGTTCGATATACTGCAGCAGTTCCTTACGGGTTTTTACACCCAGCTTGCTGTAGATATTTTTATTATGATATTTTAAGGTGTTTTCGGTAATACCCAACTGGCTGATAATATCTTTGGTAGAGCAGCCTTGTACATAAAGGTTAAAGATGTCCTCTTCCTTAGGTGTCAGCGTAGCAAGATTATCGATAAACATCTGATAACTGTCGGGATCGACGGATTCCAGCTTCTTTTCAATAGCCTTCTCCAGAGCTGCCTGTGCAAAGTTGAACTGCTGCTGCGCTTGCTCGCGTTCCTGCTGAGCCTGCAGCTTTTCCTGTTGCGTCTGTTCCATTTGCAGGCGTACCTGTTGAATTTCGTTCTGCAGGGCGGCAAGCTGTTCCTCCAGATGAATATATTGGTTGGCGGTCTGCTTTTGCTTTTCCTGTGCCTCCTGCAGACGCAATGCGGCCATTCCGTATTGTTTTTGTACCTGATTATTTTCGCTTTGCAGCTGGCGCAGCTTTTCGGCCTGCTGCTCGGAATGACTCTGCAGAAATTCAAAGAACTGGTTAAGCTCCAGAACATTGGCTTGCGGAGGAGCGTCGGGGTTTTGCTGCAGCTGCTGCAAATCCGCTACCAGCGGGTCTACATATTTTTTGCTGAAATAACCGGCAGACAGCAATGAAAGCAACAGAATAATACCTAGCATTATCAGCAGACGCATTTTAGCCTGCTTCTGCAGATGATAATAGCTGTCGGCAGGCAGCATGACTGCTACCTTGTGCTCAGAGGCACCGACTTTCAGGGGTGCGGTGTAGCCGATGAAGCTTTCCTGACCTGCGGTAAAGAATTCGTGCTCTCCGTCGGAGCTCATTTTTATAGTAGCATTGACGAAGGAGGCCGGATTGGAAAGCTGTCCCTGGTATTCGTTGTCCGCCTTTTTATCGAGAATAGCGGTAATCAGCGGATACCCCTTGTAATTGGCCTGCTTGGTGCGCTGTTGGAAGTAAACGCTGCTGATTTCAAAGCCGCAGATACCGATAATCCTGCCGTTATTACTGTTAATAGGCATTAGGAAAAGGCGAGACTGCTCCCAGCTTTCTTTGAGGTGGGCAACGTCTGTCAGGATATATTGTTGGGAAATATTATTTTCCTTGGCATGCAAAAGCTTATCGGCCTGCGGATAAGCGTGGACATTAAGCTCCAGCTGCCAGGTGCTGTAAAGGCTGATGTTGTTATTGCGGGCAACCTGAGGGTTGCCGCGGAACATACATGTTTCATTGAAAAGAGTGTTTTCGGAATAGATATTGGTAAATTTGAGAAAAAGACCGTTATAGGTTGGTTCCAACAGATTCGTGTTGACGCTAGCGTTAATCAGATACAAGGCACCGCTGGCCGGAGCCTGCTGCATCTTGGCAGCAAGAGTCTGGTAGGTTGCTTGCTGAATCGCTGTCAAAGCCTCGGGATTGTTGTTCAAGGCATCATAATTATTGTAAATGCCCTGCTCCAGCATAACGCGGTCGATATCATTCTGCAGCTGTTGCGACAAATCGATATTGTGCGCAGCCAGCGCGTTCATCTGGCGTTTGATATCGTTGGTACGGGTGTTAAGCTCATATTCAAGAAAGCGGTCGATATCATGGCTGGGCGGCTGTACTATGCCGATAACGTTTAACAGGATCAGCATAGCAGAACCTGCCAGCAGCACCAGTGACAGCAGGTAAATAATGAAACGGCCGCGCATAGAGCGTTTGTTATGCCATATTTCCTTGCCTATAAGCAGCAGTCTTTTTATTTTGGTGAGCTTATTGAGCATTAAGAGCCTCCTTGGTAGGATTTTTTGGCTTATTGCTTGTAATTCAGCAGCTTCTGATAACTTTCTTCTACTAACTTATCAAGCGTTTGCTGTGGATTGGCACCGCTGGCAATTTCCTGTAAATATTGCTGATGGGCAGCGCGCAGAATATTTTTGCTGCCGTATTCCAGATTCTGCTGAATTTCGGCAGCCTTGTGCGGCAGATGCAGCCAGGCGCCTTTTTTGTATACCTGCTGCATGCAGGTATACAGCTTGCGATATTTGAAGTTATGCACATCTTGCGGATTATTCAGCAGTTTTGGCAGTGCTTCCTTATTGGTTGGCAGGTAGCCTGCCTGCATAGCAAAATTCAAATTGCTGTTTTCCTGCGCCAGCCATTTGGCAAAAACAACGGCACCAAGATTTTTGCGTTCGTCTGTGTTTTTGATGGCAAATAATCCTACACCGCGCTGCAGCAGTGTTACCTTACCACCGCTGAAAACAGGGCAGGGATAATAGTTGGTAACGATAGTTTCACGCGTGTTGTCGGGATTAGTGACGTAATCGCGCATATAAAGAATGGCGGCGGTAGAGCCGACGTTGCTGATTAAATCGGCTGTTTTCCAGGCATCGGCCGCATAACCCTTTTCAATGCCAAGACCACCGGCGATAGCAGGCTCGGCTGCGGCACGGAAGATGCGCTTGAAGTTGGAGCTGGCAAGGTCCGGCTTGCCGTCCTTGATTAACGGGTCGCCCAAGGAAGCCATGCTCGTCAGGTAATAGTTATAGAAATCATCCAGTTGGCACATGTTTTTGCCGCCGGTCCAGGTATAATACTTGCGGCAGAGCGCAAAAAGCTTGTCATAATCGGCGAAATCATCGGTGCTGGCACCTGTTGCCGCAGCAAAGCGGTCAAAATATGTCTGGTTTACAAAAAGCAGCTCGGTAGATTTTGCTACCGGCAGCATCAGCAGCTCCTTATCCTGATAGCCTTCGGCTAAAAATTCCGGTTGGTAAACAGCTAAATCTTCTTTATCAAGGTATTTGTCCCAATGCAGCAGCTTATCGTGCATTGCGGGGATAACACGCGGATAGGCGGTAAAAAGGTCGGGCAGCGGCACAGCGCCGGGCTCCTGCTTAGCCGAAGCGAACAAAGCCTTGTCAATAACATTGGAGCTGCTTACGGAAGCAACCTTGACAATGACGCCTTGGGCCTTACCCTCAGAGGCATTGAATTTTTCGATTGTATCATTAAATGGGGAATTGGTCTGATTGCCGTAAACGTGCCAGATGGTGAGCGTTACCGGTTTGGCCGGGTCGAGTGATGCCTTGCTGCCGCAACCGCTGCTGAAAGCAGTAACAAGACAGAGCAGTAACAGCACCAACATACTGTCTAAGGAAGCAGAAAATTTTTTTGATACAACGGACATGAAAAAACCTCCTGAAAGAGTATTTTTAGAGAAAAAAAGGTAAAAAATAAGGAAAATTTACCCTTATCCTACCCGAAATCACCATTTGGTGTAGTGACGAAATGCAGTTTTTATATTAAACTTAAGGCAAGGAAGCGGAAAACTGCTTACATGCACAGATAATTTGCAAAGATTGTCTAACAATTAGTTTATCATAAATCAAAGTATTAGTGAATAGTTTTTTACTACAGATAAGGATAAGATAAATATTTTACAATTTCTTGGCTGATAAGTGTACAGCTGTTTTGTTCAAAGTCCTGTTAATATTAAGCGGGATTTGATAAAATATAATTGTTAATTTTTTAGTGATACAAAAGGAGGTTGTATTATGGGTTTAATTAAAGCGGCAATGGGCGCTGTAGGCGGCGTACTGGGCGACCAATGGAAAGAGTTTTTCTATTGCGAAAGCATGCCTCCCGAGGTTCTGGTAACCAAGGGTATGAAGCGTACGTCCAGCCAAGGACGCAGCTCCAACACTTCTGCAGAAGACAACATCATCAGTAATGGCAGCGTTGTTGCTGTCAACGAAGGTCAGTGCATGATTATCGTTGAGCAGGGCAAGGTTGTAGATATGTGCAACGAGCCCGGCGAATATGTATACGATACTTCTACTGAACCGTCTATCTTTACCGGCGATCTGAAGGATAATGTAAAGGCAATTTTCGGTCAGATCGGTAAACGTTTCACCTTTGGCGGTGACCCCGGCAAGGACCAGCGCGTATATTACTTCAATATGAAGGAAATTTACGGCAACAAGTTTGGCACCGCTCAGCCGATTCCTGTACGCCTGATTGACAATAATTTGGGCATTGATTGGGAAGTTGGCATCCGTTGCTTCGGTGAATACAGCTATAAGATTACTAATCCGCTGCTGTTCTACACCAATGTATGCTCCAATATCACTGACGAATATCGTCGTGACCAGATTGACAGCCAGATGAAGAGCGAGCTCATGATGAGCCTGGGCGTTGCGCTCGGCACGCTCACTGAAAACGGTATGCGTTACAGCGCACTGCCGCGTCATGGCAAAGAAATCGCTAACGCTTTGAACGAAGATTTGAGCGACCAATGGCGTGACCGCCGTGGTGTAGAGGTTTATTCCTTCGCACTGGCAAGCGTAACCATGTCTGAGGAAGATGCTCAACGTCTGAAAGATATCCAGATGCTCAGCAATCCGAACCGTGCAGCAGCAGCTATGGCTGGTGCTACTGCAGACGCTATGCGTATTGCAGCTGGCAATGAAGGCGGCATGGGTGCAATGGGCGGTTTTGTTGGCATGAATATGGCCGGAATGGCCGGTGGCGCAAATGTGGCTGGCTTGTTTGCCCAAGGACAACAGCAGCAGATGTATGCTCAGCAGAATCCTTACGGACAACAGCCTCCTTACGGACAACCGCCTTATCCGCAACAGCCGCAACCTCCTACTCCGCCGCCGGCCGCCCCTGCCGCCCCTGCGGCAGCAGCACCGGCAGCAGATGCCTGGACCTGCAGCTGTGGCACTACCAACACCGGCAAGTTCTGCGCTAACTGCGGCGGCAAGAAGCCTGAGCCGAAACCGGCAGAGGGTAGCTGGACCTGCAGCTGTGGTACTACCAATACCGGTAAGTTCTGCGCTAACTGCGGCAGCAAGAAGCCGGAAGACAAACCGGCAGAGGATGGCTGGACCTGTAGCTGCGGCGCTGTAAACAAAGGCAAGTTCTGCGCTGAATGCGGCAGCAAAAAGCCTGAGGGAGCACCGCTGTTCAAGTGCGATAAGTGTGGCTGGGAGCCGCCAGATCCGCACCATCCGCCTAAGTTCTGCCCTGAGTGCGGCGATATTTTCGATGACAACGACAAACAATAACTTAAATATTCGGGATTTCTTTCCCATTGTATTTTAGTAGCGTCGCAATTAAATATCGTTTCAGTCAAAGCAATTTTCCCATGTCCGAAGGACATGACGCAAATTTCGTGTGGAACCAGGACGAAGTGCCGCAAAACTCGCGCTATGTAAAGAGATTTTGCTATAGCAGCAGGCTTATCGCTCAGACAGTTGCGACACTTCTATGGTTCCATACACTCATTTGCTAAAATTGCTATTCGTTCCACGATATATTAATTGCTTACGTTAGTTGAATGAAAGGATTTGGGATTACTTTCCGGAATCTACGAAACTATATTTTAACGAGGTGATATTATGGCTGAAACCTCTGTAGGCTATAAGTGCCCTAACTGCAGCGCGCCGCTGACGTTTTTGCCCGGTCATGATAAGGTGACCTGCGAATACTGCGGTACCGAGCTGGAAGTTAAGACTATAGAAGAAATGTATGCCGCCAAGGAAGCCGCTGCTGCCAAAGCGCAGGCTGCCAAGGAGGCTAAGTGGGATACCTCTGCTGCCGGCAGCGAATGGGAAGCTGACGAAGCAGAGCAGATGAAGGCGTTTACCTGCTCCAGCTGCGGTGCGCAGATTGTGAGCGACGGCAACACCATGGCAACAGAATGCTGCTACTGCGGCAGCCCGACCATGCTGCCGAGCCGCTTCGAAGGCATGCTGAAGCCGGACTTCATTATACCCTTCAAGAAAACCAAAGAGGAAGCTGTTGCTGCCCTCAAGGAATTCTACAAGGGAAGAACCCTGCTGCCTAATTCCTTTACGGCCAACAACCGTGTGGAGGATATCCAGGCGATGTATGTACCGTTCTGGCTGTTTGACTCCAAGGTTAGCGCCAGCGGCAGCTATCAGGGTGCCAGCGACAGTGTTTATGAAACCGATGATGAGGTTGTTACGACTACCGTTGTCTATAACTGCGAGCGTGAAGGCACCATGTCCTTTGAGCGCATCCCTGTAGATGGCAGCGAGAAGATGGACGATACCTTTATGGAAAGCATCGAGCCGTTTGATTACAGCGAAATGGTTCCCTTCAGCACAGCTTATCTGACAGGCTTTTTGGCAGATAAATATGATGTGGATGCCGAGGCTGCTGTAACACGTGCTGATGCGCGCGTTGTCAAAAGTGCCGAGGGTTGCCTGGCAGATACCGTTACAGGCTATACCCGTGTAACCAGCAACGGTGACTGCGCAGTTATTAAGGATGAAAATGCTGTGCATTATGCAATGGTGCCGGTATGGATTCTGTCCACACGCTTTGAGGATAAGCCCTATACCTTTATGATGAACGGTCAGACGGGTAAGGTTGTCGGCAGTCTGCCGATTGACTATGGCAAGCTGCGTAATTACACTGCCCTGACCTTTATTATTGTAACAATTATCAGCTACTTCATTGTGAAGTTCATCTTATAAGGAGGTGCCGGAATGAGAAAGTTATTTGCAATCTTAACCATGCTGGCAGCCCTTATATTAGCCAGTGTAACAGCCTTTGCTGCGCCCAGCCTGGTGGATAACGCCAAGGTTCTTACACCGCAGCAGCGTCAGGCAGTTCTGGCAGAGCTGCACAAGCAGGAGCAGGCGCATAATGTGCGCATTGCTGTTGTAACCATGAAGACAATTGGCGGTGCCGTTCCCGGTGAATATGCCAATAAGCTGCTCGACGATGTTTATAATGACGGTGCCAAGGGCAATATGGTATTGCTGCAGGTTACCAACACCCGTAAATGGTATATTGCTACCGATAAACAGCTGAAGCAGGTTATCGTTGGCAATGAAGGCGTTGAGTATATGAGCAAGCCGATGGTTGCAGAGTTCAAGAAAGATAATTATGCCCAAGGCTACATTACCTATGCTCAAAAAGCAGGCGAGCTCCTTGAGTATTACGAAAAGGAAGGCGAGCCGTGGGATCCTAATGCAGGCTTCAACTGGTTTGCTTTAGTAATTGCTGCCGGTATCGGCGGTGCTGCAGCCTATGGCTGGCGTGCACTGCTTATTCAGGGTATGAGCAACGTGCGTGAGGCTGTTGAAGCAAATGCTTACCTTGATAAGCAAACCTTTGCGCTGACACACAGCAATGATACTTATCTGTACACCAACGTTTCTGCTGTCCCGAAGTCTAAATCCAGCGGCAGCAGTGACGATGGTTCTGTAAGCGAAAGCTCTTCTGATAATGATCATGGCGGCGGCGGTGGCAGCTACTGATATTATAATGAGCTGATACTTTTTGCGGCTGTGATTATTTATCGCGGCCGCTTTTTTAAAAGGGAGGTTATTATGCGCAGGACGACTATCAATTCAGGCTTTTTCATCTGCTTTATTGCCAACCTGATAGTGAACTGGGAATGGGGGTTTATCGCGGTGCTGCTCTGGGGCTTTAGCTATTGGTTCAATCTTTCGTGGTACCCTGCGGCGGCTATGGCTGCTTTGTGGCTCCTGATGGGCTTTTCTCTTACCTGGATGATTATTTGGGGGTCGTCGGCGCGCGATAATTACCGTCCCAATCAGCAGCTGAAAAATATCAATCCCTATTCGTCCAAGAATGAGGATGTATTGCCCAAGAATAAAAAAGCCGATTAGCTTTGCAGCCTGGCTGCCGAAGCATGCTGCAACTAAAAACGCCGCGGCTGCAGCAGGTCGATGATCTGCTGCGTAAGTCGCGGCGTTTTGCCGTGCGTATATATTTTTTTATGCTGCCCAAAGGGCAGTTTTTACTTTTTCAGGCTTTGGTAAATGGCGTCCAGGTTTTCTTCCATGCGGGTAAGATAGGTTTTTTCGCCGTTGCTGCATTCGATAGTATATATCTCCTGCGTTGCGGCGCCAACCTCGCGCGCCAAAGTTTCCGATGTTTTGGGGCTTACTGCCTCTTCGACGAAGATGGTTTTTACGTTGTGCTCCTTGCAGTAGGCAGTCAGCTTGGCCAGGTTTTGTGCGCTTGGCTCACCGCTGGCAAAAACGTCCTCTATGCTTTGCTGCTGCAGACCGAAGTCACGGCACAGGTAAGCAAAGGCAGCATGGCCGGTGACAAAGTCCTTTTGCTCCAGCTTACTGAATTTTTTCTGATAGGCAATAAGCAGTGATTGCAGCTTTTTGTTGTACTCTTCGGCATTCTTGCGGTAGAAATCAGCATTGGCTTTATCTGCGGCGGCCAGTGCTTCGGCAATGTTTTTTACCTCTTGCTGTGCGCAGCTCAGGCTCAGCCAGGTGTGGGGGTCATACTGGCCGTGTGCTCTGATTTCGTCAGCCTCTGTAAGGCTGATGCGGTCGGTGCCCTTGGATGCTTCTACGATGACGAGCTTGGGATTGGCAGCAGCCTGTGTTGCCTGCTCCACCCAGCGCTCCATACCATTGCTGTTGTAAATTAAGATATATGCTTTGCTCAGGGCCTGCATAGTTTTAGTAGTAGGCTGAAAATCATGCGGCTCTGTGCCGTCGGGAATCAGGGAAGTTATATGGATTTTATCTTGACCTACAGCCTGAGTAAATTCTTTTATAGCATTAAAGGTTACCACAACCCGCAGCTTATGATCTGCTGCCGATGCCGGCTCCTTGCTGCCGCAGCCTGCCAGCAGGCCGCTGAACAGCAGCGTGCAAATACAAATAATAATACTGAGCTTTTTCATGGGCTATCCTCCTCATTCTAATGAAAACAAACGCAAATTATTTGCATATTATAACGAAATTTATCATAACATCCGCAAACTTTCTTGTCAAGCTAAATGCAAATGACTTGCATATTTGCCGAGCGAGGTCTATAATATTTACTGCAACAAAATGGCAGCGCAGGCTGCCGCAGGTAAATGAAGGAGCTAATATGATAAAACTGAAGCATATAGAATTTGCGTATGAATCCGGCAGCGAGCTGCTGCGTGATATCAATATGCAGGTAAATGATGGCGAGTATATTGCCATTGTCGGCGAAAACGGCAGCGGCAAAAGTACGCTGATTAAGCTGCTCTTGGGATTGCTGGAGCCGTCAAAAGGCGAATTGAAGAATACCTTCGGACGTATCGGTTACGTGCCGCAGCGCTTTGAAACACTCAACAGCCAGTTTCCTATAACAGTATATGAGGTAATGGAATATTACCGCCGCGTGCTGAAGGTGGCGGACAAGCAGGCTGTACGCCGCTGTCTGGAGCAGATGCATGTTTATGATTTGCGTGACCGCCTTATAGGCACGCTGAGCGGCGGCCAGTGCCAGAAGGTGCTGATTGCCAGAGCGCTGCTTGGTAATCCGCAGCTGCTGATTTTTGATGAGCCCTCTACCGGCATTGATGTCAAGAGCCAGCAGGAGCTGTACAAATTTATGCAGGAGTTGCATGAGCAGGGCATTACGATTATTACAGTAGAGCATAATCTGAAATTTGCTGCGCGTAATGCCGATAAAATGTATCATGTCATGAACGGCCGCGGGCATTTCTGCAATCCGCAGGAATATGTGCAGGAATATGTGCAGGATAATGTAGGAGGTGCGGAATAATGCTGGAATACGCTTTTATGCAGAATGCCTTGCTGGTTTCTGTACTGATTTCTTTAATGTGTCCGATGATTGGCATGTTCTTGGTGCTGCGCCGCTATTCCATGATTGGCGATACGCTGGCACATGCATCACTGGCCGGTGTAGCAGTTGGCCTGCTGGTTAAGGTGAATCCGATTATCAGCGCCTTTGCTGTAACCTCGGTTTTTGCCGTGCTGATTGAGGTTTTACGTCAGCGCTTCCGCCGCTATGCAGAGCTGATTCTGGTAATTATCCTGTCGCTTTCTGTGGGTATTGCGATTACGATTATCAGCAGCGGTATGGTGCATACTAATGTAGAAGCCTTTTTGTTTGGCAGCATTCTGACCGTAACGCCTGACGATGTGCTGGCGGTAGCGGTGCTGTGTGTAGTGTCGCTGGCTGCCGTTTACCTTTTGTACCCGCAGCTGGTTATGCTGGCCCTTGATGAGGATGGGGCTAAAATTGCCGGCGTAAAAACGCGCCTGATTAATTATGTCTTTGCTTTGCTGGTGGCGGCTATGGTTGCAGTTTCTATCCGTGTGGTAGGCATTCTGGTTATCAGCTCGCTGATTGCGCTGCCTGTAGCGGCGGCCCTGCAGCTGGGCAAGGGCTTTAAGGTGACGATGCTGGCAGCTATGGTCCTGAGCTTTATCGCTATTATCACCGGTCTCGTGACCTCCTATTGGCTGGGTGCGGCGCCGGGCGGTGTAACTGCTTTGGTGTCGGTGGCTCTGCTGCTGCTGATTATCATTTATAAAGAAATACGTGCTGTCTTATAAAGAAAGGGTAGAAAGATGACTAATATAAGTTCTGCGGCAGATTATCGCGATTATCTGCATCGCTACGGATTAAAAAATACCCGTCACAGACAGCTTATCCTGCAGCTGCTGCTGGTGAGCGAGGGCGTGCTGACGGCTGAGGATATTTATCAGCAGCTGTGTGAGCAGGGTGCCGAGATAAATTTTTCTACGGTTTATCGCATTCTGGAAAACTTTACGCAAAAGGGACTGACGGAAAAGAGCTTTCTGGCGGATGCGCGCAAGTACGGCTTCGTACTGCATGCATTGGGGCACAGGCATCGTCTTATCTGTTTGCGCTGCCACCGGATTGTAGAGGTAGACCATTGCCCGATTGCCGATTTTGAGGAACAGCTGGCGGATAAAACGGAATTTGCTATCGTAGGACATAATCTGGAATGGTATGGCTATTGTCCGCAGTGCCGCAAGCAGAAATAACAGGAAAATTTTTCTAAAAGGCTTGCAAAGCAGCGTAAGCAATGATATAATTATTAAGCTTGTATATAACTATATATACTTCTTCTGCTCCCGGAGAGACGGGGGCCAAAGTCCAAAGGAGGAGGTGATTTCGTGAACGCATACGAAGTCATGTACATCGTTAAACCTGTTGAGGATGAGGCTTGTGAAGCAGTTGTTGCTAAATTCGAGAAACTCATCACTGCAAACGGTGGTAATGTAGAAAAAACCGATCGTTGGGGCAAAAGACGCCTTGCTTATGAGATCCAAGACCTGAATGAAGGTATCTATGTTCTCGTAACCTTCCAGGCTGACGCCGCTGCTGTTAAGGAACTTGATCGTGTTATGAAAATTACCGATGAAGTACTGCGCCATATGATTATCAGAAAGGGTGAATAATCAATGAACAAGATTATTCTGTTGGGCAGACTTACTAGAGATCCGGAAGTGCGTTATACGCCGACCGGTAAAGTTGTTTGTCAGTTTACTCTTGCAGTAGACAGACCTTTTGCCAATCAGGAAGGCCAAAGAGAAGCTGATTTTATTCCGGTAGTAATCTGGGGTAAACAAGCTGAGACATGCGGTAACAGTCTCACCAAAGGGCAGCGCGCGCTTGTTGAAGGCCGCCTGCAAATCCGTAGCTATGATGGCAAGGATGGCAACAAACGCTGGATAACCGAAGTAATCGCTGATCGCTTCGAGTTTATTGAGCGCAAAGCTGATGCTGCTGCCGCTCATAGCAATCCGACTCGCTCTGCTGCGCCGGCTCAAGACGGCGGTATGGGTGGTTTCGGACAACAGGTTCCCTTTGATGAGGAAATTCCATTCTAATTTAAGGGAGGTTATGCAATGAAACGCGAAAGAGGCAGAAGACCTAGAAGAAAAGTTTGCAGCTTCTGTGTTGATAAAGTTGAAGAAATCGATTACAAGGATGCAAATAAGCTGAAACGCTATATCACCGAACGTGGTAAGATTTTACCGCGCCGTATTTCCGGTACCTGCGCTAAGCACCAACGCCAATTGACCGTAGCAATCAAACGCGCTCGCTGCGTTGCTTTGCTGCCGTTCACCTGCGAATAATTCGCACGGCGGTTTAAACGAAACTTATACCCCGTAGCCGTAAGGCTGCGGGGTTTTCGTTTGTGTAAAAATCACAAAAAATTTACTTATTTACGCAGGCCTTAACATGTTATAATAAGAGTAGTAATATACATACGAGGTGAATTGCATGAAAACATCTTTAAGAACCTTATTTTTGACCTTTGTTTTTACGATGCTTTGCACAGCAATGGCTTTTGCCTATAATCCCGGTCAGCGTACCATCCAGCTTTTGGGTGAAACCTTGAACAGTGACAAGCATCCTGTACATCTGGTAGTAACCCAGACGATTGATATGCGTGAGGTGCTGACAGCCGAAGCATATGCCAAGCTGCCGGCTGCACAGCAAAAGCGCACCAACCGTACGGAATACAATGAAGCCAACGGCATCAACGCCGAGCGTATCACTACTACCGATGGTGAAGGCAAGGTAATTAAGGATACCGTTTCCTTTGTAAAGAATGGTTATTGGTACACTATTGACTATCTCAATAAAAACTATGACAGAGTTCCCGAGTTGCCGGGTATGAGCATGCCCTTTGCCGAAACCTTGATCAGCTGGTTCAATGTACGTCCGCAGGCCGGCACTGATGCAGCCACCGGCTATGATTATGACAAGATGACCAAGGGTACTAACAGCCTGAATTTCTATTACGCAAAGGATACCGCTGACTGGAAGGGCTACGAAGTAAGCTATTTGCCTATCTTTAAGGTTCTTGAGGTTTCCAACACTGTGGATGAGGCAACTGCCTTTGCTCTGCCGCCTGCAGATTTCAAGGCTGTAGCAAATCCGTCTATGCGTGCTTACGCTAACAGACTTTTGGAAAGACAGTAAGTCTGGTAAGCTGATGATATTTTTTTCGAAGGGGGAATATCTATGTTCAAAAAATTATTAGTTTTGCTTTCCATGCTGGCTGCGCTGGCAATGAGCGCAGTAGCTTTTGCTGCACCTGCTAAAAGCCATCAGCAGATGATTATTGATGCTGCACGCGCCGAGGTTCCTGCTGCTGCTGTATTTTATGGCTACAAGGAAGAAGACGGCGAGGCTGTTCTGAACTTCCGTGATAATGACAATTATCTGGAATATGAGGTAGAGGTTGTTCTTGCTACTGCCAAGGTTAAGGAAGTAGAAATCAAGGGCAGCAATATTGCCGGCAGCACGATGATGGTAAAAACTCCTGAGGATATCAGACAAATTGTTCTGGAAGCATATCCCGATGCCAGAAACATTATCATTAAAACTGAAAAAGAAGGCAACAATGTACATTATGATGTAGAGTTCGTTACTGCAAGATATACAGTAGATGCTGACATGAACCCGGTAACCGGTGCGTTTGCCAAGAGAGAGCTGGAATATTTCTAAGCCTGCGCAAAGAAATCAGAGGCAGTCTGCGGACTGTCTCTTTTTTGTGCTTCGCAGGAGTGTCTTTTTGCTTCTAAACATTGCATATCAAGGCGTATTATTGTAAAATATATTAGATATAGAGTTTTTAACGCACTAAATATATATGACGAGGAGCGATTTACGTGAGTACAAATTTAGAAGTCGGTATCGTTGGCCTGCCTAACGTAGGCAAAAGTACCCTGTTTAATGCTATTACCAAAGCTGGCGCAGAAGCAGCAAACTATCCCTTCTGCACTATTGAACCTAACGTTGGCGTTGTTGATGTGCCTGATAAACGCTTGGACGTTCTGAGCGATATGTTTAAGTCCAAAAAGATTGTTCCGGCAGCTATGCGCTTTGTAGATATTGCCGGTCTGGTAAAGGGCGCAAGCAAGGGCGAAGGTCTGGGCAATAAATTCCTGTCCCACATCCGTGAGGTAGATGCTGTTGCCGAGGTTGTACGCTGCTTTGAGGATGGCAACATTACCCACGTGGAGGGCAGCATTGATCCTCTGCGTGATATTGATATCATCAATACTGAGCTGTGCCTGGCAGATATGGAAACTGTAGAAAAGCGCCAGGAGCGTCTGGTTAAGCTGGCAAAGACCGGCGATAAAAAGGTCAAGCTGGAGCAGGCTGTTATGGAAAAGGTTATGTCCGGCCTGTCTGATGGTGTACCGGCACGCCGCCTGGGCCTGACAGAAGAAGAGCAGGAGTTTTTGTGCGAGCTGCATCTGCTGACCATGAAACCGGTTCTGTACATTACCAACGTTGCCGAGGGCGAGGTTGCCGATCCGTCCGGTAACGAGCATGTACAGGCTGTAAAGAAATATGCTGCGGAAGAAAATGCTGAGGTTATCGTTGTTTCCGCTAAGATGGAAAGCGAAGTTGCCGAGCTTCCGGAAGAAGAGGCTAAGGAATATCTGGAAATGGCAGGCCTGGAGGAAACCGGTCTGGACCGCCTGATTAAAGCAGGCTTCAAGCTGCTTGGCCTGATGACCTTCCTGACTGCGGGCGAAATGGAATCCCGTGCCTGGACTATTAAGCTGAACACCAAGGCTCCGCAGGCAGCAGGCAAAATTCATACTGACTTTGAGCGTGGCTTTATCCGTGCGGAAATCGTTTCCTTCGATGACCTGGTAGCCTGCGGCAGCAAGGCTGCGGCACGCGAAAAAGGCCTGGTTCGTCTGGAGGGCAAGGATTACGTTATGCAGGACGGCGACGTTGTTGAGTTCCGCTTCAACGTATAATTTATAACAGCGTAATATGCAACCTGAGCGCAGCAAGCGAAAGCGTGCTGCGCTTTTTGCTGTCAGGGGATTTTGAGAATGCTCCGATTAGTTTTTATTAGACAGATTGAAATAGTTATGTTTATTTTGCCTAAGAATATGAAAGATAAAATGCTTTCTTTTCTTGAAGAAGTATTTGCCTTTATATGATTGTAGCATTTTTTAGATTTTTGTTTTTGTCATTTTTAAAAAGCTGTATTATAATTAAAGTGATAGATTTGTTTCAAGATATCTGAATAGGTGAATTAGAGGAGCTGTAGCTATGGAAAATTTAGAATTGCTGGTTAAGGAACTGTGCAAGTATAAAGATGAATTGCCTTGGCTTGAGTTTAAACATAATAATTATGACCCGGATATGATTGGTGCGGATATCAGCGCATTAGCTAATGGTGCTACATTAGATGAACGGAATTATGCATATTTCTTGTGGGGTATAGATGATAAAACACATGAAATAGTAGGAACAGAGTATAATTTACAAACATTAAAAAAGGGAAACCAGGAATTAGAGAATTGGCTAAGAGGATCGTTGTCGCCAAATGCAGATTTCGAATACCAGATTACTAATATTGATGGGCGATTTGTTGGTGTTCTTATTATTCATTGTGCAGTTAATAATCCTGTAACTTTTAAAAAAGTAGATTATATTAGAGTTGGCAGTTATACTAAGAAGTTGATTGATCATCCGGTTTTGCAGTCAAGATTGTGGAAAAGACTGCATGATAAAAAATACGAGGAATTGATTGCAAAACAGGATATGAGTTCAGAAGATGTTCTGAGATGTTTGGATTATAGTGTTTATTTTGAGCTAAGTAAAATTCCGCAACCTGAATCGAGAGCAAGTATCATCCATTATTTAAAAGAAGATGGGTGCATAATTCAAAATGACAATGGATTATATTCTGTTACTAATATGGGAGCGATTCTTTTAGCAAATAAACTTGCTGATTTTCCTAAGCTTGCGAGAAAAGCTTTGCGCATAATTCAATACGAAGGCAATAACAGGCTTAGTATGTTGCGAGAAGATATAGGTAAAAAAGGTTACGCAAGTGACTTTGAGTATTTGCTTAAATATATAGAAGTTTTAACTCCATCAAAAGAAAATATTGATGACAATGGGCTTAGAGAAAAAATTGTTTCTTATCCTATGTTGGCAATTAGAGAAGCAGTAGCGAATGCTTTGGTACATCAAGACTTTTCTGTTTCTGGTACAGGGCCGATTATAGAAATATTTAATAATAGAATAGAGATTACGAATTCAGGGATTCCGTTGGTAGATATAAAGCGTATAGTTGATAACCCACCAAAATCACGTAATGAGAAAATAGCTAGTTTGATGCGTAGATTTAGAATTTGTGAGGAACTTGGCACTGGTTGGGATAAGATAGTTATTGCTTGTGAAAAGTTAAAATTACCTGCTCCTAAAATTAACTTATATGAAGATAGTACTAAAGTAACGTTGTTTTCTGCGGTTAAGTTCAATAATTTATCTTTAGAAGATAAGTTATGGGCTGTATATTTACATTCTTGTATTATGTATATTGAAGAAGAACAAATGACAAATAGTTCACTTAGAGAAAGGTTTGGCTTGGAGTCGACGTCAGCAGCTAGTATTTCCAGGTTAATTAAAGAAGCAGTAAATGCAAAATTGATTAAGCCGTTAGATCCTACTACTTCAAATAGATATATGAAATATATACCTGCATGGGCTTGAGCTTATTTGCCGGCCATTTGCCTGCAAAGAGAAATAATCCAATGATATCTCTAAATAGTTTAATGTATACGTTTCTAAATAAATAAAAACAATGTATGATAAAAACGCTTTATTTGCCTGTCATTTGCTATAGATTTTGACTGTGGAAGCTGCCGGTCGCGATTATCGTTATATGATGGTTTTTGAGAAAAAAGAATTCCAGCATGATGGGGCTTATACGCTGGACGAATTTGCAGAAGTAATTAAAAAGTTGTAGCTCATTGCAACCTGAGCGCAGCAAGCGAAAGCGTGCTGCGCTTTTTGCTGTCAGGAACTGCCGAAACAGCATACAAAATTAAATAAACAAAAATTCTTTTCCCATGAGCACGTAAAGTGTGATAAAATAGAATAGATATACTATGACTACGAGGTGAAGCGAATTGGTAAAGGTAATTGCTATTGCCAACCAGAAGGGTGGTGTTGGCAAGACTACTACGGCGGTAAATCTGGCTGCGTGTCTGGCGGCGCTGGAACGCAAGGTACTTTTGATTGACAGTGATCCGCAGGGAAATGCTACCAGCGGCTTTGGCTTTGATAAACGTGATATTAAGCAATGCATTTATGATGCGATTATCAGTGAAGTACCCATGCAGGATGTAATTAAGCATACAGCCTATAAAGGACTGGACCTGGTGCCTGCTACTATCCAGCTTGCTGGTGCGGAAATAGAGCTTGTTTCGCTGATGAACCGTGAAGGACGTTTAAAGAACTCTCTGGAAAGAGTAAAGCATAATTATGATTACGTTATTATTGATTGCCCGCCGTCTTTAGGCCTGCTGACAATCAACGGCCTGACTGCTGCCAGCTCGGTGATGATTCCGATTCAGTGCGAATTTTATGCACTGGAGGGTGTTACTATGCTGATGAACACGATTCAGCTGGTACAGCGTAACCTGAACCCGGCTTTGAAGCTGGAGGGTGTGCTGATGACTATGTATGACAGCAGAACGAATCTGTCGCAGGATGTTGTGAATGAGGTGCAGAAGTACTTCAAAACCAAAATGTATCAAACGATTATTCCGCGTAACGTGCGCTTGAGTGAAGCACCCAGCCACGGACAGCCGGTTATCGATTATGACAGCAAATCTAAGGGTGCGCAGGTGTATATGGACTTTGCGCGTGAGGTGATTGAGGATGAGTAAGAAGGGCGGCTTAGGCAAAGGCCTGGGCGCAATTTTCGGCGAAAATACCAGTCCTGCCGTAGAAAAGGCGCAGGAGCCTGCAAGTGCTGCACAGGAGCTGCTTATTAAAAATATCGCAGCGAATCCGTATCAGCCGCGCTGCAACTTTGATGAAGAAAAGCTGCAGGAGCTGGCTGCTTCTATTAAGGAGTTTGGTGTTGTTCAGCCGGTAGTGGTGCGCAAAAAGTGCAGAAGCTACGAGCTGGTGGCAGGCGAACGCCGTTTGCGTGCCGCAGGCTTAGCCGGACTTACCAAGGTGCCTGCTATCGTTAAGGATTATGACGATGCCAAGATGATGGAAATCGCGTTGATTGAAAATATTCAGCGCCATGACCTGAACCCGATTGAAGAAGCGCAGGGCTTGCGCCGCCTGATGCAGGAATTTAAGCTGACGCAGGAGCAGACTGCCGAAAAGGTAGGCCGCAGCCGCAGTGCCGTGACTAATATTCTGCGCCTTCTGAACCTGCCGGAGCAGGTACAGAAGCAAATTATTAATGGCGTGCTGACGATGGGCCAGGCTAAGCAGCTTTTGGGATTGCCGAAGACGGAGCAGATGTGCGAGGTGGCGGAGGCTATTATTGCCAATGGCTGGAGCTCACGCATGACGGAAGAGGTTGTGCGTAAGCTGAAGGAAGGCAAGAAGCTGAAGATTGTCCGTGAGCTTATCGAGGAAGAAGCTAAAAATAAGGATAATAAGGAAAAGAAGCCTAAGCGTGAGCCTACCGAGAATGATATTTTCTGCCATGATTTTGAACAGCGTCTGGTAGAGTTTTTGGGTACTAAGGTTAAGGTTGTGCCTAAGCTGGATGAGCAGGGACGCCAGGGTGGTACTATTCACATTGAATATTATTCCGCTGAGGACCTGGAGCGCATCTATGAGGTGCTGCAGCAGGGACGTCACGAGGATAAGCCGCATAACGGCGAGCCTAAGCGTCTGAATGTGTGATTTCAGAAGGTTTTTACAGTAAAAAATATGAAAAAAGCCGGGCTTATAAGTGCCGGCGGTAATTTAGATAAGCTTTGGTATGAGGGGGCTTTTATTGATGGAACAGGCCAATCTTTTGGTTAATACACATTCGGCAGCAATTATCATTGTTCTGTTGCTTATTGTGTTGGTTGCGTTGGGTATGTGCTTCAGTCTGCAGGGCAGATTGAATAAGCTGCAAAAAAAATATGACTTCTTTACTCAGGGCAAGGAAGCCAACATTGATGTCGTACTGACAGATACGCTGCAGGAGCTGCGTGCGGTACAGAATGAGCTGGCAGCTCTGCAGGATGAGCATCAGAAGCTGCATGCACAGGTACAGAACTGTCTGCAGAATATTAAGATTGTGCGTTATGATGCCTTTGACGCTATGGGCGGTGAAATGAGCTATTCACTGCTGCTTACGGATGCGAATAATAAGGGTATTATTATGACCAGCATTTACGGCAGAGAGGAAAGCCGCTGTTTTGCTAAGGATATCGATAACGGCAAGTCCAGCTATCCGCTGGCAGAGGAAGAGCAAAGACTCTTGTAATTTAAATAATGATAGTGTAAGAAAAATCCCGACAGGTTGCTGGCGGGATTTTTTGCTTTCAATTTTACGATTTAAGTATGGTTTTTATGCACCCTCGAACAGCCTCAGCAGAATAAACATGCTCTCGCCGAAGCAGAGGTAGCGCACCCAGGTGCGGGGATAGACAAAGCCTTCCTCGTCCTCGTCATAGGCACCGCTGATACGGGCATGGATGGCGAGGGATTCCAGTGCTGCAATCACAAGCAGCAGAAAGCCGGGTGTCCAAGTATTGTCGTGCAGCATCAGCCAGATGCAGTATAACAGGAAGAATACATCCAGCAGAAAGTAAATTATAAAAGTGGTGGCACTGCCGTCGATAATAATGACCTGCTTGCGGTCGGGGTTGGCACGGCGCTCATCTAAGATTCGGGAAAAGCGTTGCAGCAGATAGGCTATTCTGCGGGAATGAATGAAATGAAACATGCGCACGCACAAGAAAAATAAAGCAATAAAGTTCATAAATACCTCTCGTTCTATAAATAGTCTTGCTTATATTTGTAAAGCAAGTAATTCTTATGCATTATATTATACACTATCTGCAGGCAGAGCGCTATAAAGGCAGCAAGAAGACACAAAAGCTACAAAGTTTGTATAGAAAGCACAAAAATACTAAAATGACAAACGCAAAAATTGAAAACATAAAAAATGTATCAGTTTATGTGTAAAATTCTCATGTATACAATGAACATGAAAAAATTCGTTGACAAAAGTGTAATACAACGGCTATAATTGGTTACATAAAGTTGCTGGGATAGTGGTTGAATCTGAGAACACTCCCGGTACTGTGTCTTATATTTTATTTTTAAGGGAAAGAAGGACTCAAAATGAAAAAATGGAAGAAATTAGCATCAGCGGCTATGGCTGCTATGATGTGCGCCGCATTGCTCACAGGCTGTGGCGGAGAAAAGAAACAAGCTGATACCGGAGATACTATTAAGGTTGGCGCAGCATTCGAATTAACTGGTAATGTTGCTAACTATGGTAAATCCATTAACGAAGGCTTCAAGCTGGCTGTAGACGAACTTAATAAAAACGGCGGCGTGAACGGTAAAAAAATCAGCGTAGTTGAAAGCGATAACAAATCCGAGCCGGCTGAATCCGGTAATGCTGTAACCAAGCTGATTACCCAAGATAAAGTAGTTGCCGTTGTCGGACCTGCAACCAGCGGTTGCGTAAACGCTGCAACTCCTATTACTACTGCAAATAAGATTCCTCAAATTGCTCCGGCTGCTACCGCACCGAGCATTACCGTAGAAAACGGCAAGGTAAAGGATTTCGTATTCCGTGCCTGCTTTATCGACCCGTTCCAAGGTCAGGTAATGGCAGTATTTGCCGATAAAACTCTGAAGGTTAAAAACGTAGCTATTTTCTACGATTCCTCCAGTGACTATTCCAAAGGCTTAGCAGAGGTATTCCAAAAAACCTTGGAAGGCAAAGGCGGTAAAATTGTTGCTAAGGAAGCTTTCCTGGCTAAAGATGTTGACTTCAAATCCGCTCTGACTAAACTCAAAGCTTCTAATCCGGAAGCAATTTATGTTCCTGGTTACTATGAAGAAGTTTCCAAGATTATCAAACAAGCTCGCGAAATCGGCATTACCTGCCCGATGCTGGGCTCCGATGGCTGGGAAAGCCCGAAACTTGCTGAAATCGCTGGTAAAGATGCTCTGAAGGGCTGCTACTATGTAAGTGCCTTCAATGCTAAAGACGAAGACAAATCCGTTCAGGACTTCATCAAGAAATTCAAAGAGAAATATCAGAAAGATCCTGATATCTTCGCAATGCAGGGCTACAATGCAGGCCTGATCCTGGCAGATGCTCTGAAACGTGCAGGCTCCACTGATGGCACCAAACTGGCTAAAGCAATTGCTGAAACCAAAGATCTGCCGGTTGCAAGCGGCAAGCTCACCTTTGATGCTAACCACAACCCGGTAATGCCTGCTCTGATTATCGGTCTGGAAACCGGTACTCCGACTCTGGTTGAAAAAATCAGCCTGTAATTGTTAACAAAAAAATAAACATAAAAAATTCTACAAGTAAACATCAGAAAGTACAACAAGACTTCTATTCCATGGGTTATTTATTAAGTTAGACCGGGCGCGTCTACCGGATGCGCCCTCTATAAAAAATATATTTTATTTATTTATTTCTGAGGGGGAATAAACCATGAAAAGAGTAACTAAATTGTTATCTGTACTAGCAGCTGGCGCTATGTTTATGAGCGCGCTGACCGGTTGCGGAGGCGGCTCTAAAGGAGCTGACGGCGATACCATTAAGGTAGGCGGCCTGCTGGAAATGACTGGCGGCAGCGCATCCTTCGGTATCTCCGGTAAAAACGGTATCGACCTGGCACTGAAAAAAATAAATGAAAAAGGTGTGCTGGGCGGCAAAAAACTTTCTTTAGTTGTTGCTGATACCAAATCTGAAGCCTCCGAAGCAACTAACGGTATGCAAAAGCTGATTTCTCAGGATAAGGTTGTAGCAGTAATCGGTCCTAACCAATCCTCTGCTGTAATCGCATCCGGTGCAATCAACAATGGTGCTAAGGTTGTAGATATTACACCTATGGGCACTAACCCGGACGTTACTGTTGATCCTAAAACTAAACAGGTTAAACCCTACAGCTTCCGTACCTGCTTTATTGATCCGTTCCAGGGTACTGTAATGGCAAGCTTTGCTTCTAATGAACTTAAAGTGAAGAGGGCTGCTATCTATATCGATAATACAAGTGACTATGCTAAAGGTCTGGCACAGTTCTTCAAAGAGAACTTTGTTAAAAACGGCGGTCAGGTTGTAATTGAAGAAGCTTATCTGCAAAAAGATACCGACTTCAAATCTACTTTGACCAAAATCAAAGCTGCAAAACCTGATTTCATCTACATCCCCGGTTATTACCAGGAGGTTGGCCTGATTGTTAAACAAGCTCGTGAGATGGGCATCAACGTTCCTATGGCAGGCGGCGACGGCTGGGATAGCGCTAAGCTTCCTGAAATTGCCGGCAAAGCTGCTCTGGAAAACACCTTCTTCTCCAGCCTGTATTCTCCGGACGATACCTCTGATCTGAACAAAGACTTCGTAGCTGAATACAAAAAAGCTTACAACACCAACCCGGATGTATTTGCAGCATTGGCATATGATTCCACTCTGCTGGTTGCTAAAGCAATCGAAGACGCAGGCAGTGCCGATCCGGCTAAAATTGCTGAAGCAATGGCTAAGATTAAAGGCTTCAAGGGTGTATCCGGTGAAGTAACCTTTAACGAAGAGCACAACCCGATCAAGAGTGCTGTAATTATCGAACATAAAGATGGCAAACAAACCTTTAAAACTAAAGTTAATCCCTGATAGTTTACATTAGTAGTTAATCTGATTAAATCAACGAGGCTGTTGTTTTGCGTAGCAACAGCCTTTTCCTTTAAGTAAGCGTGTCCCGCTTACACAAATCTTTGAAATCTCTAGGGAGGTAAATTATGGAGACTTTTATCCATCAGTTTTTTCAGCAGCTGATAAATGGTGTATCTCTCGGCAGTATCTACGCATTGATCGCCTTGGGTTATACCATGATCTACGGCATCATTAAGTTGATAAACTTTGCTCATGGCGATATTTATATGTTGGGTGCCTATTTTGGCTTCTTCGCTACTACCCAATTAGGCTTGCCGTTCATTCCGGCAATTATTTTCTCGATGGCAGGCGCTGCTATCGCAGGTATTATTATTGAACGTGTTGCGTACCGCCCTATGCGTAATGCACCGCGTATCGCAATTTTGATTACTGCAATCGGTGTATCCTTCTTCCTGGAATACAGCATGATTCTGCTGGTTTCTCCGCAGCCGAGAACCTTCCCTGCTGTATTCGGAGCTACAGTATATCATCTTGGACCACTGGTTGCTAACAGTCAGCAGATTGTTATCCTGTTGAGTGCAATTATTTTGATGGCAGTTCTTACCTACATCGTAAATAAAACAAAAGCCGGCAAGGCTATGCGTGCTGTATCCTATGATGCTGACGCTGCAAGGCTGATGGGCATCAACATTGACCGTGTAATTTCCACTACCTTTGCGCTTGGCAGTGCTTTGGCAGCAGCAGGCGGCGTGCTGGTAGGTGTTTACTATAACTCTATTGACCCGCTGATGGGCATGATGCCCGGTCTTAAAGCCTTCGTTGCCGCAGTTCTCGGCGGTATCGGTATTATCCCCGGTGCTATGATCGGCGGTATTATCCTGGGCGTTGTAGAAGCAATGGTCAGCGGCTTTATTTCCTCTACCTTCCGTGATGCGGCAGCATTCGGTATTTTGATTATCATCTTACTTTATAAACCTTCCGGCTTATTAGGCAAGAACGTTCGTGAGAAAGTCTGAGGTGACATGGTATGAATGCAATTAGAAAATTTGATTTAAAAGCCATTGTTGCCTGCGTTATCGTTTTTGGTATCGTACAAGGTCTGCTCTTTGGCGAAATCATCGGTCCCTTCTGGGAGCTGAACATTATCCTTATCTGCATCAACATTATTCTTGCAGTCAGCTTAAACCTGATTAACGGTTATACCGGTCAGTTCTCTATCGGTCATGCCGGCTTTATGGCAGTCGGTGCTTATACCAGTGCTATTATGACGGTTAAGCTGGGTATGCCCTTTGAGGCAGGTCTGGTTGTAGCAACCTTGGCTGCCGGCCTGTTAGGCTTTTTGATTGGCCTGCCGACGCTGCGTCTTGATGGTGACTATCTGGCAATCGCCACCTTGGGCTTAGGCGAAATTATCCGTATCTGCATCCTGAACATTGATTATGTCGGCGGTGCTTCCGGTTTGATGGGCATTCCCCGTATGACCAATTTCGCGTATACCTTCTGGATTATGATAGCAATCATCTTCTTCATCAAAAACTTTAAAAACTCTTCCTATGGCCGTTGCTGCCTGGCAATCCGTGAAAACGAAATTGCGGCAGATACCATGGGTATCAACACTACTAAATATAAAGTAATGGCTTTCACCTTCGGTGCTGCTTTTGCCGGTACTGCAGGCGCACTTTTCAGCCACTACTTCTTCCTGGCGCATCCTGCGTCCTTCACCTTCATGCGTTCCTTTGATATTCTGACCATGGTTGTTTTGGGCGGTCTTGGTTCTATGACCGGTGCTATTACCGGTGCAACCTTGCTGACCTTCATTTCCGCTTATTTGTCAGATTACCCGGAATGGCGTATGATTATCTATTCTGTTACTATGATTATCCTGATGCTGTACCGTCCGCAAGGTCTGTTCGGCAGCAAGGAATTGAGCTTGAAAATGTTTAAATTAGGAGGTAAGGACAATGGCAGAACTGCTGAAGGTAGATAATGTATCCATGGTTTTCGGCGGCCTGCGTGCCGTTTCCAATCTTTCCATGCATATCGACGAAGGAGAGCTGATTGGCCTTATCGGTCCTAACGGCGCCGGCAAGACAACAGCCTTCAACATGATTACAGGTGTATATACACCGACAGAAGGCAAGGTATATTTTAACGGTCAGCAAAGCAGCGGTAAAAAATCTTACCAGGTTACGCAGATGGGTATGGCGCGTACATTCCAAAATATCCGTCTTTTCTCTGAGCTGAGCGTTATCGACAACGTAAAAATTGCTTATAATATGCACGTAACCTATAATCTGGCTGATGCTATCGTCCGTGATGGCAAATATCTCAGCGAAGAAGAATATATTACACAAAAGGCTCTTGATTTGCTGAAAATCTTCCATCTGGAAGAAGAAGCACATGAGGTAGCCAAAAACCTGCCTTATGGCAAGCAACGTCGTCTGGAAATTGCGCGTGCTTTGGCTACCGAGCCGAAGCTGCTGCTGCTGGACGAGCCTGCTGCCGGCATGAACCCGCAGGAAACCAAAGAGCTGATGGAAATGATTCGCTGGATTCGTAAGGAATTTAATCTTTCCATCCTGCTGATTGAGCATGATATGGGCTTGGTAATGGGTGTCTGCGAGCGTATTTACGTACTGGAATACGGTATGAAGATTGCCGAAGGTACTCCGGATGAAATCAAACAAAATGCACGCGTTATTGAAGCATACTTGGGCGAGGAGGTTATCAACTGATGTTAACTGTTGAAGATATCAATGTATATTATGGCGCGATTCACGCTATCAAAGGTATCAGCCTCGATGTTCCCGATGGTGAAATCGTAGCGCTGATCGGTTCCAACGGTGCCGGTAAATCTACTACATTGCGCACCATTTCCGGTCTGATGAAACCGAAGACCGGTAAAATCTTATATGAAGGTCATGATATTGCCGGTGTACCAGCGCATAAAATTGTCGGCATGGGCTTGTGCCAGGTTCCTGAGGGCCGTCATGTTTTTGCTAATATGACTGTTCTGGAAAACCTGGAGTTGGGCGCTTATCTGCGTAAGGATAAGGATGGAATTGCCAAGGACATGGATGATGTCTTTAAAAAATTCCCGCGTCTGCTGGAACGTAAGGACCAGCTTTCCGGTACGCTTTCCGGTGGCGAGCAGCAGATGCTGGCTATGGGCCGTGCGCTGATGAGCCGTCCTAAACTGCTGCTGTTGGACGAGCCTTCTATGGGTCTTGCCCCCTTGCTTGTAAAGGAAATTTTTAATATAATAAAGGAAATCAACGAGAGCGGTACTACAGTGCTGTTGGTTGAACAGAACGCTAATATGGCGTTGTCCATCGCTGATAAGGCGTACGTTCTGGAAACAGGACGTATTACTCTGAGCGGTACAGCTAAGGAGCTGGCAAGCAGCGAGGCTGTTCGCAAAGCATATCTCGGCGGCTGATTAATATACAAATGCGTCGGGTTGCTTCATAGCTACCTTAAAGTGAAAATGATTATATTAAAATGATTGTGTTCTATAGTCAAAGGAGGTAAAACTCATATGTTAGTAAAAGATATTATGACTGAACCTGTTGTTACCATACGTGAGGATCAATCCATTTTGGAAGCACGCGAAATTATGCGTGGCAAAAGACTTATCAGCCTGCCGGTTGTAGATGATATGCAACGCGTACGCGGCATTATTACCAGTGATGACATCGGCAAAGCTTCTCCCAGTGACAGCAGCACCCTTTCCCGTTATGAGGCTAATTATCTGCTGGGACGCTTGAAGGTTAAAGACGTTATGAAACGTAGCGTTATCAGCGTTGAGGCAGATGATACTATCGAATATGTTGCCTACAAGCTGTATAAATACAAAGTTAACGCTCTGCCGGTTGTTAACCAGGAGAATAAGCTTTGCGGTATTGTTTCCCGCAGCGATATCTTCCGTTCTATCGTAGAAATTATGGGTATGAACCGCAACTGCCTGCGTATTACTATCGAAGCACCTGATAAGGTTGGTGTTGTTGCGGAAATTTCCAACATTATGAAGGAAGACGGCATTAATATTATTTCTCTGGTTACCAAGCAAAATGGTGATGGTACTGCTGAAGTTACCATTCGTGCCGCTCTCAATAATAATGGTATGGATATCATTGAACAAATTCGCGAAGCAGGCTATGAGGTCAGTGACGTAATGACTTTGGACGGTATTGAATAATGCTTTCCGGTAAGGATGTTAATGTAGGCGATATCGTCAAAATGAAAAAAGCTCATCCCTGTGGCAGTGATGAGTGGGAAATTACCCGTACGGGTATGGACTTTGGTATGAAATGCTGCGGCTGCGGACATTTTGTTATGTTGGCGCGTACCAAGTTCGAAAAGGCTGCGAAGGCTGTTGTGAAGAGCGCTGAAGCAGAAAAGTAAATAAGCAGATAAAGAGAACGCTCTCTTGCTATCGGTGGGTAGTAGGGGAGCGTTTTTTTGTAATTTGACATAGTATGAATCATATGATACAATAGCAAGAAAATATGTTCGTAAAAATTCAGGAAAGGGGCGTTGACGATGAGTAATGTTAAAGACTTTCGTTTTCTGCTTTATAAGGTAGAGCAAGAAGATGTTATTGTTAAGGCTTTTATCCAAAACGAAACGCTTTGGTTGACTCAAAAATCAATGGCTGAATTATTTGGTGTAAACAAGTCTACTATTTCCAGACATTTAAAAAATATATATGAGGAAAAAGAACTTGTTGAGCATTCAACTGTTGCGTTTTTTGCAACAGTTCAAAATGAAGGTGAAAGGGAAATCACACGCAATATAGCGTTTTACAATTTAGATGCTATTATTTCTGTAGGCTATCGGGTTAACTCAATGAGAGCTACCCATTTTCGTATTTGGGCAACGAACATTTTAAAAGAATATATACAAAAGGGATTTGTATTGGATGATGAGAGGTTAAAACAAGGCAAGAAGGCTTTTGGCAAAGATTATTTTTGTGAATTATTAGAGCGTGTTCGTTCAATACGTTCTAGCGAAAGACGTATTTATCAGCAAATAACAGATATTTTTGCTGAATGTAGTATTGACTATGATAAAGAGGCAGATATAACAAAAAAATTTTACGCAACTATACAGAATAAATTTCATTATGCTATTGCTGGTCATACTGCAGCAGAAATTATATATTATCAGGCGAATCACGAAAAAGAGCATATGGGATTAACAACATGGAAGAATGCTCCTGATGGTAGGATATTGAAGTCAGATGTTATTGTAGCTAAAAATTATTTGGATGAAAAACAAATAAGACAATTAGAACGAACAGTTAGTGGATATTTTGATTATATTGAAGATCTGATCGAGAGAGAGAATACATTTACTATGGAAGAATTTGCTTCAAGTGTAAATGAATTTTTAGCTTTCCGTAGATATGATATACTTCCGGATAATGGTCGTATTTCTAGTAAAAATGCACATGCTAAGGCTTATGCTGAGTATGAGATATTCAATAAAACACAAAAAATAGAATCTGATTTTGATAAGTCAGTTAAGAAATTATTACAATAAAAATATTAAGGTGTTTAATCGCAATAAGAAATAGAGAACGCTCTCTTGCTACCGTCAGGTAGCAGGGGAGCGTTTTTGATGGTGTGAATTTATTATGATACTTTTTGCCCGGGGCGGCAAAAAGTATCCAAAAAACGCCCTGCGTAGCTGCTTCGCCGGATTTCGGCGACTAGATTAGCAAAATTTTTCACGTCGCTGAATTTTGCGAGGTGTGCTTACTGAGTGGTTCGTCAACGCTCCAGCGAAAAATTCCCTGTCGGTCCGTTGCCAGTGAATTTTCGCGTAATAAAGATGCGCCGGCGAACCCGTCGTCCGTTCCGGTCTGCGCAGCGCGGAGTGTGGCGTTGCAAAAAATAGGCTGAGGTTGAACTGGAACTTGAACAATAAAAATAAGCTGTTAGCGTGTCTTGTGACGTGCTAGCAGCTTATTTTTCGTCTTGGTGGGTTTTATGATATTGCTTAACGTATTGCATCAGTGCATATTCAATTTCTTTATTCGTCGAGCGACAGTTTTCAGAAGCTATTTGCTTGATTTCGTCTAACAGCTCTTCTGGAATACGCAGAGAGAATATTGGTAATAATGAAGGCATAGGTAAAATCTCCTTTTTCGTGGAAATGCGTTACCTATAATGATATATTTCATACAGAAATCTGTATACTTTCATGGTGATAGCACTTTGGGTTGACGGTGACGGATATAAGGAATATAATTGAGGTGTGATAGATATACTTTAAGAGTATCACAAAAATTAATGATGGTGGGAGGAGATTCATTATGGGTTTATTTGATTCATTAAAAAGTGCTAATTCTACATCTAATAATGAAAATATGAGACCTAGCCCAGTAGAAGAGTTTTTTGGCCCAGCATTATATGCTGTGGATTGTAGAGGCGCTAACTTATATGTTCACGAAAGTGTAGTTGTTATTGACAAAACGGGTGGCGGATTATGGAACTTAGGTGATAATAATTTTAAAGTTATACCTTTTAAATCTATTATTGCGGTACAAGCTAAATTAAAGTCCACGGTATTAAGCGGATATATAGAGTTTGAAACTGCAAATAGTCCGTTAAGTGTGGGGAGTGATAAGGCTGAGAGAAATAGTGAAAATAGTGTTATTTTAAGTGGAACTGAGGAAAGGTTTTCTCAAGCTAAAGAGGCGTTACAATACGTTTTTGATCATATTAGTAAATAATATTAAAGGTAAATGGAGACAAATTATGCAATTAAAAAGAAAAAGTTTACTGTATTTCTGTAGTGCCGTGATTATATTAAATATTATTGGATGCGGAAGTGATTCAAAAACCTCTGATAAAACTTCTACTAATAATGTTAAGGTTGAACAAGAAACTAAAGTTCCTAGAGAACATAGAAATGCATTAAGAAGTGCGGAAGTTTATCTTAAAACCATGCCTTTTTCTAAGAAAGGATTATACAATCAGCTTACTTCTGACGCTGGGGAAAAATATCCAGCGGATGCAGCGCAGTATGCAGTTGATAATGTAAAAACTAATTGGAAAGAAAATGCTTTAAAAGCAGCAAAAAACTATGATAAAATTATGCCTATGTCTAAGCAAGGTTTATACGAACAGCTTACTTCAACTGCGGGGGACGGATATACTCCAGAAGAAGCACAGTATGCAGTTGATCATCTAAATTAACATATAAAATAAACATAAGAAAAAATGATTTTTGGCTGCTAACAAGTTGTGAAAGGCTTGTTGGCAGCTTATTTTTCGTTCTGATGCATTTGAGTATTGTACCATCATATAATCATATTCTTGCTCCAATTACGGCTATGTGATATACTTATTTATATTAGTGTAAAGGAGAGAGTTCTTTGCAGTTACTGCTTGATAGTACAAAACTTGAAGCCCTTTTACAACGAAAACAAGATTATATTGGATATAAAAAGCTAGACCAAAGCTGTAATGTTGCTAATGCTTTATTCGTGATGTATGGTGGTTTTTCTGCCTCGCCTGAAACTTCCTTGTGGGCAAAAGTAATAGTTATAATTGTTGGTGGCTTTGGCCTTTATTGGAGTGGGTGCGCAATGGTAAAAGCAATAAAAAATACATATAATGCAGATTTACTGCAGCATGATATCGAAAATCTTAATGAAATTGAGCATCCTTTTTCGCTTATCGCTATTAAAGATACATTTAATAAATATTCTCACCGTTATCTGCTTTATTATGATAATAGATGGGGGCTGAATCTGTTCCCTAATTATAAAACTCAGGTAGTAGAAGGGGATAATGTTGCTAATATTATTAAGCGCCTAAGTTCTGATTTACAGGTTGCTCCAGAGCTGATCACTGTTGAACGCAAGGGATTTGAGCTACGGACGAAATATTCTGTGAGCGATAAGGTACAGAAGGTTTATGCGCATACTTTATATCAGGCAAATATTAAGAAGCTGCCGAAAAAGCTTCAGGCAGATAGCTTTATGATAGGTGATAGGAAATATTCCTGGTGGAGTATTGATAAGATGGAAGCAGATGAAGACATCAGGAAACATAATCTCGATGTTGTTGAATTGGTAAAGCATAATATTGTTTAAAAATAAGCTGTTAGCGTGTCTTGTGACGTGCTGGTAGCTTATTTTTCTTGATGCGTTTTACGTACTGCGTGAGAGCATATTTGATTTCATAAAGAATTCTTGGCGTGCCAAACATTCCGACCTTTAAGTCTGAAACTTAGTAAATACAAAAGTTTTAGGAAAATAATTCCTAAAACTATACAGAATCGCCAAGTTTTAGGAAAAATCTTCCCAAAACTTTTGCAATCAAAAACGAGCAGGCTTTAGCATTTTGACTAAAACCGGCTCGTTTTGATATATGACGCATTTTACATTTTCAGCTTGCAGAAAACGTACTTGGCAATTCCTGCTTCAATGACAAGCAATAAGGCAACCAGTTCAAACACTGCGCTGATATTGATACCATGGGCGACAAAGCCTAAAAGTGCGGGACCTAGAATAACACCTGTATAACCTAAACTGGTTACGGAAGTTACCGCAGCGCTGATAGGCATGTCCTTCTGGTATTTTAAGAGCGAATAAAATACAGGGACAATATTGGCACAACCAAGGCCGATGAGAATGAAGGCAAAGGCGTTGAGATACAGGTTATCTAAAACAACTACGAGCGCAAAGCCTGCTGCCGTGACAATGCTGCCGCCGATAACAGCTTTTTGTTCGCCTAAAAACTGTACAGTTTTATCGCCTAAAAGACGCATGATGAGCATAGCAACGGAAAAGATAGCGTAACCTGTGCCTGCCAACGCTATATCCATATTTTTCACTTCGGTGAGCAGTACGCCGCTCCAATCCATAACTGAACCTTCAACAAGGAAGGAAATGCAGGCGAGAATGCCTAACACGATAACAATGCCGCGTGGGATAGCAAAGGCCTTTTCGCCGCCGGGGCTTTTATAATCCAGTAAGTGGCGGCCGAAAACTGCCAGCAGTACTAAGACGATGGCGCAGTGCAGGGCGGCGATGAGCGTTACGTTTAAGCCTGAAGATGCCAGTACGCTGAAAAGACCTGCGCTGGCAAAGCAGCCAATACTCCAAAAGGCGTGCATACCACTGAGCAGTCTGCGGCCGGCAAGCTTTTCCACAATAACGGCATTGGTGTTCATGCTGACATCAGTTGCGCCCATGACTGCCCCGAAGAATGCAAGCGCAATGGCATAGCTCCAGATGTTTGGCAGGCAAGAAAGCAGCACGGAAATTAGCGCCATCAGCGTTGCACCTGTGATGACGACTTTTTTGCAGCCAAAGCGTTGTACGAGTGCGCCGGCTAAAGGCATAAAGATAAAAGCGCTGATACCGATGCACAGAAGCAAAAGGCCAAGTACATCCGCTTCAAGGTTCAGGCGTGCTTTGACCATAGGAATCATCGGTGCCCAGGTGGAAATGACGAAGCCTGGCAGGAAAAAGGCTACGCGCGCTGCATTGATTTCTTTGCTGCCGACAGAAATATTTTGTAAAGTATTTTTGGGTTTGTTGATTTGCATTGTTAAAAACTCCTTTCGTTACATAAGTAGCTATGAGAGCTTTTATGGGTTGAGCATTACCATAATTTATCTAAAAAAGCGGGATGAAATTCATTTGAATCCTATCCCGCTTCAATAGCTTGAGCGCTACAATTCCTCTGATAAATTATGATGATTTTACCACGAGCATATTTTGTTGTCAACGTAAGGTATTTAATTGTTGACATGGAACATATTTTGATGTGTTTGTGAATTGTTGCTCTGCCTAACTTAGCAAGACCACAAAGCTTTGAAGAATCTTCCCAAAACTTTTTTGATTGTTGGATTAAATGCTGTAAAAAGGTTATCCTGTTTTTGTCATAGACTTTTAAAGCATTGTGCTAATGTTCAAAATGCAACAAATAATTTCCTTGTCTTTCATGATTGCCTATGCTATGATTTACTTAAAGCGTTCAGATGATAAAGGGGGAATTATTTTGACTTATGGAATTGTTTTTCTCGTTATTATTTTCCTGGTTTTATTTATTATTGCGGCTAAGACCTGTTATGTAAAGGCACCGCCAAACGTGGCTTATATCATTTCCGGTATTACGAAGAATCCGCGTATCCTTATCGGTATCGGCGGCTTTAAAATTCCGCTGCTGGAGCGAGTGGATATGCTGTATCTGGGGCAGATGTCCGTTGATATCAAAACCAGCCAAAGCGTTCCGACCAATGACTTTATCAACGTTAAGGTTGATGCGGTTGCCAAGATTATTGTTGATAAGGAAAACGGTATTTATCTGGCAGCGCGCAACTTTTTAAATATGGAGCCGGCGGATATTACGCGCAGCCTGCAGGATTCTCTTGAAGGTAATATGCGTGAAATTATCGGTACGCTGGATTTGAAGAAGATTAACGTTGACCGTGATTCCTTCTCTGACGAAGTGCTGAAAAAGGCTGCCAAGGACATGGAAAAGCTGGGTATCAGCATTCTGAGCTGTAACATTCAGAACGTAGTTGACGATAACGGTCTGATTGTTGATTTGGGCGCAGATAATACGGCGAAAATCCGCAAGGACGCTTCTATCAGCAAGGCTGTTGCCGAGCGCGATGTGGCTATTGCCGAGGCTGCTGCCAAGAAAGAAGCTAATGATGCGCAGGTGCATGCTGATTTAGCGATTGCGCAGCGTCAGAATGAGCTTTCTATTGCCAAGAGCGAACTGAAGCGTACTGCCGATATTAAAAAGGCAGAGGCGGATGCTGCTTATGCAATTCAACAGCAGGAGCAGCAAAAGTCTATTGAGGTGGCAACTGTAAACGCACAGATTGCTAAGGCAGAGCGTGAAGCTGACCTGAAAAAGCAGGAGGTGCTGGTTAAAGAGCAAATCCTGGCTGCTACTATTCAGAAGCAGGCGGATGCCGACAAGTACAGAGTCGAACAGGATGCTTTGGCTGAACAGGCTAAGAGGCAGCGTGAAGCAGAAGCGCAAAGATATGCTATGGAGCAGGAGGCTGCCGCTATTAAAGCCAAGGGCGATGCGGAGGCTTATGCTATCAGAGTAAAGGGTGAGGCAGAGGCCGCTGCGATTAAGGCGAAGGGCGAAGCTGAGGCTGCCGCTATGGATAAGAAGGCCGAGGCTATGAAGAAATACGGTCAGGCTGCAATGGCTCAGATGGCGATTGAGGTTCTGCCGCAGGTTGCTAAAGAGGTTGCTGCTCCGCTCAGTAAGGTGGACAAGATTACGCTTTACGGTGAAGGCGGTATGGGCAGTCTTTCCGGCAATGTTCCTTCTGTAATGGCGAAGGTTTTCGATACAGTGAAGAGTGCTACCGGGATTGACCTGCAGGAGATTGCCAAGAGTGAAACCTACGATGCTAAGGTTAATAAAAACATCAGCATTGACGGCAAGATGCCGGAAATTCCTGTAGAAATCAGCAAGGAAGAATAAACATGAAAATAAGCTGTTAGCATCCGGTATGTTAGCAGCTTATTTTTACAGTAACGGAGGAATGTTTCTTTGAAGATTCTTGTGAGTGCCTGCTTGTTGGGCAAAAACTGTAAGTATAACGGTGGTAATAACTTAAATCAAAGCGTGCTGGGTTTTATCGAAGGCCATGAGGTGATTGGTGTTTGCCCGGAGCAGTTGGGCGGGCTGTCTACGCCTCGCTTGCCGGCAGAAATTGTTGACGGCGTAGTGACGAACAAGGAAGGCGTAAGTGTGGATGCGGAGTTTCGCAAGGGGGCGCAGTCAGCGTTGGCAGCTGCTTTGGAGAACAAGGTGGATTTGGCAATTCTGCAGTCGCGCAGTCCCAGCTGCGGCGTGAAGGAGATTTATGACGGCAGCTTCAGCGGCAATAAGATAAAAGGGCAGGGCGTGTTCGCCAAGTTACTTTCTGCACATGGTATAAAGGTACTTGATGCCGAGGATGTGGCTGAGCATAAATAACAGTGCCTGAAAAAGTTGGTTTATAAAAATTAAAAGGCAAGGTCTTAGGAGGTTTGCTTCCTAGGCCTTGCCTTTTTGTGCGTTATTTTTTATACTTTCTGATTGCCGCACCAATCAGCTTCGCTGTCTGCGACAGCTCTGCTTCGGTATGCGTTGCCATGAGGGCAACACGCAGGCGCGCAGTACCCTTTGCTACCGTCGGATAGCGGATAGCGGGGGCGAGCACGCCGCTTGCCAGCAGCTCATCTGCAACCTGCAGAGCGGACTTCTCATCGCCAATGATAATAGGAATGATGGCGGTGGGAGAGTAGGCTTCTACGCCTTCAGCATGCAGAGCGTTTAAGAAAAACTTAACGTTATGCTGCAGCATTTGCGCACGCTGTGGTTCTTCCTCCAGCACTTCCGTAGCTCGCAACGCAGCGGCGAGCGTAGCGGGAGTCTGGGAGGTGGCGAAGATAAAGCTGCGTGCTTTATTTTTGAGATATTCGATAATCACCTTGCTGGCGCAGGCGTAACCGCCTTCGGCGCCAAGTGCTTTACTGAGCGTACCCATGAGAATGTCCGGGCGGACGGTGTTGCCGAAATGCTCAACGGTGCCGTGACCTGTTTTGCCGATAACGCCGGTGGCATGTGCTTCGTCAATCATCGTGAGCAGATGATATTTTTTGCCGAGGGCGACGAGAGCAGGCAAATCAACAATATCACCGTCCATGCTGAAAACTGCGTCGCTGACAATCAAACCTCTGCTGCAGGGGGTAGCAAGAATTTTCGCTTCCAGGTCTTGCATATCATTATGCTTATAGACAACGATGCGTGCTTTAGAAAGACGTGCGCCGTCGATGATGCTGGCGTGATTGTATTCGTCGCTGAAGATAACGCTTTCACTGTTGCAGAGGGCGGAAATAATGCCGACGTTGGCCATGTAACCTGTGTTGAAGACTAATGCTGCTTCCGTACCCTTGAACTGCGCCAGCTTGCGTTCGAGTGCTTCATGCAGAGCGGTATTGCCGGTAGTCAGACGGCTGCCGCCACTGCCTGCGCCCCATTGGAGTGCAGCTTCGGCAGCGGCCTGCTTAACGCGGGTGTCTGCTGCCAAGTCAAGATAGCTGTTGGAGGCCAGCATTAAAACCTTGCGTCCTTGCATTTCAACGTATTTACTTTGTTCACTGTCCATGGTGCGCAGGGAGCGGTAAAGATTCTGCTCCTTAAGCTGCTTTAATTCGTCAGCGAAAATCTGCTCTGGATTAGGATTAGCGGGCTTTTCGACAGGCAGACCGCGCACAAGCACACGCTGTTTTTCCAGATAGCTGATAGCATCCTCGGCCTTAGCCTTGGTGCTGTCAAAAACGAAGACGCGGCCGCCATGCGGATTGCCCATTTCCTTCATTGGCATGAGACGTACATAACCATGCTTTAAGGATGCAAGGTAGCCGACAAGATAATCGGGATCATCAGAAAGGCACAACTCGGCGATGATGCCGGGGGCGTTAACAACCTTAGTGGCCAGCACGATGGCCTCGCGGAAGTGGTTCTTACCGCTGCAGTTGCTCGCTGCTCCTTCGGCATCCATATAGGTTACGCGGATGCCTCGCTCGTGGTCGGGTTCAAGTCTGGAGTTTGTGGCGACGTCATAGAGAACTGCACCGCGCATAGGATGGTTGTGACGCAGAAGGTCGATTAATGCATCTGCCTTGGCTTCCAATCCCAGCTCGCAGAGCATTTCCTTTATGATTTTATAGGTTTCTTCTACCGTGTCTGCAGGACGTTTGCTGACGGGCAGAGCATCGAGGTATTCCAGCTTTTCCGGTGCTACCTCTTCCATTTTGACGTTGATGAAGTCGGCACGGCCAAGGCCGTGGTGCAGAGCGCGCTCGGTGAGGGCGCTGACAGCACTGCTGATATCGGCTTGCGGGATAATGCGTTCTGCGCCGCTGACGTGCAAATCGCCTTTGGATGCGCGCATTTTGATGCTGTATAAAGGCATAGGGAAAACTCCTTTGTATTTTGAATTCGGTGTTTGGCAAAATTAGCTGATGAAAAGCCTCTCCTTGGGGAGAGGTGGCATCGCTTAGCGATGACGGAGAGGGGTGTGCAAAACTTCACGTTATTCTTTAGCGCAAAGAATGCAAACCCCTCTCAGTCGCCCTGACGGGCGCCAGCTCTCCCTAAGGAGAGCCTCTTTTTGCTGTTATTTATCAGCCTCTGAGCAAAGCAACCTTGGTAAGCAGTTGTTTTGCAGGCTTATAGAATGCACCGGCGGCAATGGCGGTGAAAATCATACCAGGAGCAGCTGCTGCAGTGAGCGCAACCCAGCTTACACCGGTAACCTGCCACAGCACAAGGCGGGCAGCGAAGGTTCCGAGCGGTCCGCTGACAGCAACGGTAAGCAGGTTGGTTCCGAGCAGGGCCATGGTGCCACCGGCAACAACGCGGAATACCATCTGTACAAGCACGTTGATGATGTTGTGCATTCCGAGCATCATACCAAGCATACTTGCAAGGATACCTGCGATAATGTAGCGTTTAAAGCCGAAGCAGGCGCAGATGAGTACGGCGATTGGTGCAGATAACTGGAATTCGCCACCGGCAATTGGCGAAGGGATTTTAAAAGAACCTGAAATAAGAATCAAGACACCTAATAAAGCGATAGTAGTCAGCTCTTTCATACTCAAATCTTTCATTTATTCGCTCCTTATTTTAAAACCTCATCCATGGATTGTTTAGCCAGTGCTATAGCCTTATCCAGATCTTTATTTTCGATATTCAGCGGCGGGTTGAAGTAGATGACGTTGCCCAGAGGACGCAGCAGCAGGCCGTGGGTAAGTGCTTTTTTGTAAATTTCGTAGCCTATACGCAGGTCGCCGTCGAAGCCGATTTTCTTATCCTTATCGGTAACAAGCTCCATAGCATTAATCAGGCCGATATGACGGATTTCACCGATGTTTTTATGAGCTCCGAAGGTATCCATGAGTGCATTATGGAAGTATGTTGCTTTTTCGGCAGCATGCTCAAGAATTTTTTCTTCCTTCATAATCTTGAGTACAGCGAGGGCAGTTGCGCAGCCTATGGGGTTACCGGCATAGGTGTGGCTGTGCATGAACTGCTTGCCTTTGTTGTAGTCATCATAGAAAGCATCATAAATTTTATCGGTGGTGCAGACAATAGCCATCGGCAGGTAACCGCCGGTGAGTGCTTTACTGATAGTCATGATATCCGGGGTGATACCGGCATGGTTGCAGGCGAACATTTTGCCGGTTCTGCCGAAGCCGGTAGCAATTTCGTCGGCAATCAAAAGTACGCCGTATTCATCACAGAGCTTACGCAGCTTTTGCAGGTAGAGAGGCGGATAGATACGCATGCCTGCGCAGCCTTGAACGATAGGCTCAACGATGATAGCAGCTGTTTCTTTGGCATACTTAGCAAATGCTTCTTCTGCAAATTTGAAGCATTCGCATTGGCAGTGCTCGCGGTCTTTAGCAAACGGGCAGCGGTAGCAGTCAGGTGCTTTTACATGAATGTTGTTCATCATCATGGGTTTGTACATCTGTGCGAACAGGTCCATGCTGCCTACGGAAAGAGCGCCGATGGTTTCGCCGTGATAGCCTTCGCTGAGGCACATGAAGCGCTGTTTTTCCGGGTGACCGGTCTGCAGCTGATATTGGAAGGCAATTTTCAGTGCGATTTCTACAGAAGAGGAGCCGTTATCGGCAAAGTTGAATTTGTTCAATCCTTTGGGGAGAACTTCGGTAAGCTCTTCGCAAAGCTTGATAGCAGGTTCATGGGTGAAGTTAACGAAGATAACGTGCTCTAATTGTTCAATCTGCTCTTTGATGGCAGCGTTGATTTTGGAATTGCAGTGACCTAAGAGGTTGCACCACCAGCTGCTGATGATGTCGAGATATTCGGTGCCGTCGGCTGCGTAAAGGTAGGGGCCTTTAGCGTGGTCAACGATGATAGGACGTAAGGTTTCGTAGTCCTTCATTTGGGAACAGGGATGCCAGATGTGGGCTAAATCTCTTTTTTGTAAATCTGCTACTCTATCGTTCATGTTATATTCCTCCTGAGTTTTGTATCATTATTGTTTATTCCCCCTTCCGCCTCACGTTGTTCGGCACCTTCCCCGTAGGGGCAGGCAAGAGCGTGTAATTGAGACTTTCTTGGTTCCCCCCTTGGGGAACTGTCGCACGTGAGCGAGACTAAAGGGGGCTGTTAATTTTTATTTGTATAATCCTTTGAGTACTTCTACATCAATATCCAGCTCGCTGGCGTTCGGCGGTACGCAGGCAAGTACGGGGACCGCTGTGATTTCTTCCATCATACGCTTGTTGTCGGCTTGCATGAAGTTGTTGCCGTCGTAGTTGTTAAGGATGATGCCGCGGACGGGAATGTTTTTCTGTTTGAGGTAGGAGATGGTCAGTACGCAGTTATTGATGGAACCGAGCGCTGCGTTGGAGATTACCAGTACACCTAAATCAAGCTTTTTGATGATGTCCTCGAGCAGGATATGCTCTTCATCCCAACGGATGGGGCAGATGATGCCGCCGCTGCCTTCCATGGTAACGTAATCATATTTGACAAGGGATGCCTGATAGTCAGCCTCAATCTTTTCCATTTCTACGGGATTGCCCTCACGCAGTGCTGCCAGATGCGGAGAAACTGCTTCCTTATAAATGTAGGAAACAAGGTTTTCCGGTTTTTCCGGGATGTTGGCGGTTTTAGCAACAAAGGCTGCGTCACCAGGCAGCCAAGTGCCGTCAGGCTGTTCTTCAGCGCCGCTCAGCGCTGCTTTGTAGTAGCCTGCGTTGACGCCTGCATCACGTAAGCGTTTAACAAGCAGACCGGTAACGTATGTTTTACCGATATCTGTACCGATTGCTGTAATGAAAAGACCTTTACTCATAATTTTCACCTTCGTAATTTATTTTGGTTAACTTAAGATTCTACATGGTTAACTTTAGCATAGCTTAAGTATACGCTGTGAAAAATTCAATGTCAACCTAGCAAAATAGTATGGTTAACTATAAGGGCTGGGCATAAAAAAGATTGACAGCTATATTTTGTGGTTATAACTGTCAATCTTGGCTTATTTTGTGGTTAACGATGTTAATATTAAAATAGGTAGAAGAAATTTATTTTTTGGCTGCCGCATTTTTACGGATTTCGGTTACAGGGACGCCGCCGATGCCCCAGTTATCTGTATCAACCTCGTCGATGGTGACAACGGTGGTGGATTTGTTTTTGCCTAGAACGTCGTGCAGAAGATTGGTTGCGCCTTCGATGAGAGCGCGCTTCTGCTCGGGTGTAACGTTACCTTCTTTGGTGATTTTGATGTTTACATAGGGCATGCTGATGACCTCCTTGCATTTTTCTTTCATTATAGCATATTTTGCTTGCAAACTGCGCGTTTCTATGCTATTATAAGTGCGGTAAAATTTACTGATGCACAGTAGCATTTAGGATGAGCTGGAGCAGTTAACAGTAAAGCTTACTTCTGAAAAATTTTAAGTCAATACTCGCTTGGATCTATAAGACCGGGACGAAGACGCAAACAGGCTAACTATGCGCATTCCGTACCGGAATGCGCTTTTTTATATGCTTCGGTATTAATCGGCAATTCCGTAGCCTTGAATTTGCACAGCGTCTCCTGTGGTCAGAAGGGAGGGCAATCTTGAAGGTTGGTATTATTGGCGGAGGCCGTGTCGGCAGCCGTTTGGCTACAAGCTTGCGTGAAGCAGGCGTGCTGGCCGGCATTACGGCTGCATCCGAGCAGCACAGTGCACAGCTGGCGCAGCAGTTTGGCGTACCGGCGACGGATAACGTAAAGCTGTGGCAGGCAGCGGACGTGCTCTTGCTTACCGTACCGGATCGTTTGATTGGTACGGTAGCAGAGGAGCTGGCTCAAAGTGTGACGCCTGCGGCTAATGTTGTACTGCATGTAAGCGGCAGTGTGGGACTGGAGCCGTTGGCTCCGTTTACGCAGTTGGGCGCACACGTAGGCAGTCTGCATCCGCTGCAGAGCTTTGCCGGCGGCAATACACAGCTTGCAGGTGTGTATATGGCGTTGGACGGTGACAGCGAAGCGCAGGACGCAGGCAAAAAGCTCGTAGAGCTTTTTGGCGGTAAAGCGTTCAGCGTTCCTGCTGAAGAACGTGCGGCCTACCATGCGGCAGCGTGTATCTGCTCCAACTACGCTGTAGCGGTGGAGGCTATGGCGGCGCAGCTGATGGCGCGCTGGACCGGCAGCAACGAAGCTGCCTGGGAGGCGCTGCTGCCCCTGTTCAAAGGCACAGCGGCTAATTTGCAGGCTACGCAAAATCCTGCGGCTGTGCTTACAGGACCTATTGCTCGCGGTGATGTCAGCACGGTAGCAAAGCATCTTGCTGCCTTACCTGCAGCTGTAATTCCTGCCTATTGCTCTCTGGGCCTGGCGACAACCTCGCTAGCCCTTGCTAATGGCACTATTGACGAAAATGCAGCTGATGAGCTGAGAAATTTGCTTGGAGGATATTATGGCTAACAAACAAGTAACAGTCGCAACGATTAAAGAAATGAAGCAAAAGGGCGAACCTATCACGATGATAACCGCTTACGACGTAGCAATGTCCCGCAACGTGAACGAAGCAGGCGTAGATATGATTCTTGTAGGTGATTCCCTGGGTAACGTAATTTTAGGATATAATTCCACAGTCCCTGTAACGATGGATGAAATGATTCATCATACCAAGGCTGTTATGCGTGGCAACAGCACTGCTTTAGTAGTTGGCGATATGCCGTTTATGAGCTATCAGGCAAGCATTGTTGATGCAATGTATAATGCTGCACGCTTTCTGAAGGAAACAGGCTGCACCGCAGTTAAGCTGGAGGGCGGCTCTGAGGTAGTTCCTCTGGTAGAACGTCTGACACAGGCCGGCATTCCCGTATGCGCTCATATCGGTTTGACTCCGCAATCTGTAAATCAGCTGGGCGGCTTCAAGGTACAGGGCAAGGATATTGCCGCTGCACAAAAAATGATTGATGATGCCAAGGCTTTGGAGGCTGCAGGTGCTTTTGCCTGCGTACTGGAATGCGTTCCGGCAGCACTGGCTGCTAAGGTAACCAGCGAGCTGAAAACCATGGCTACCATCGGTATCGGTGCCGGCAACGGCTGCGACGGCCAGGTGCTCGTATGCAACGACCTTTTGGGAGTTTCCACCGGCTTCTGCCCGAAATTTGTTAAGAAGTATGCTAATCTGCATGATACTACCGTAGAAGCAGTAAAGGAATATATTGCTGATGTTAAGGCAAGAACCTTCCCTGCTCCGGAGCATACCTTTAAGATTGACGATGCTGTTTTAGAAAAATTATATTAATACTTTCATAAATAAAGTGAGGTAATTCAAAATGAAATTAGTACATACAGTTGCAGAGCTGCGCGAAGAGGTTGCAGCAGCTAAAGCTAAGGGTTTGACCATCGGCCTGGTGCCTACTATGGGTGCTTTGCATGAAGGTCATGCATCCCTGATTAAAGCAGCTAACATGGAAAATGACTTTGTTGTAGTCAGCGTTTTCGTAAATCCGACTCAATTCGGTCCTAACGAAGATCTGGATGCTTATCCGCGTACTCTGGAAGCAGACTGCAAGCTGGCAGAAAGCATGGGCGCTAACGTAGTTTTCGCTCCGGCTCCGAAGGAAATGTATCCGAGCGAGGATGCAACTTGGGTTGAAGTAACCGGTGAGATTACCAAGGTTCTGTGCGGCCGTACCCGTCCGATTCACTTCCGTGGCGTAACCACCGTTGTTACCAAGCTGTTTAACCTGGCACAACCGGACCGTGCTTACTTCGGTCAGAAGGACGCACAACAGGTTGAGGTTCTGAAACGCATGGTAAAAGACCTGTTCTTCAACATCCAACTGCGCATTATGCCGATTGTCCGCGAAGCTGACGGTTTGGCAAAGAGCTCCCGCAATACCTATCTGAATGAAGCAGAGCGCAAAGCAGCGCTGGTACTGAGCCGTAGCCTGAAGGCTGCTAAGGAGCAGTACGAAGCAGGTGAGCGTGACGCTGCTAAGATTACTGCGGCTGTTACTGCTTCCATTAAAGAAGAGCCTATGTCTGATATTGATTATGTTGAAATTTATGCACTGCCGGAATTGAAACCTGTAGCAGCTCCGATGGCAGGCAGCAACCTGCTGGCTGTAGCTGTTAAATTCGGCACCACCCGTCTGATTGATAATGTAGTTTTGGAGGAGAAATAATATGCTTTATACTATGCACCATGGCAAAATTCATCGCGCTACCGTAACCCAGGCAAACCTGGAATATATGGGCAGCATTACTATCGACAGCGAGCTGCTGGAGCTGTCCGGTATTCTTCCGGGCGAGCGTGTACAAATCGTTGACAATAACAACGGTAACCGTCTGGAAACCTATGTTATCGCCGGTGAGCGTGGCAGCGGTGTTATCTGCCTGAACGGTGCTGCTGCACGTAAAGTTCTGGTTGGCGATACTGTTATCATCATCGCTTACAGCCTCATGACCGAGGAAGAAGCTAAAACCTATGTACCGAAGGTTGTAATGGTTGACGAAAACAACCATCCGATCAACGTTCGCGGTACTGAAAAGGAAGCAGAAATCGGCTGATTATAAGCATTATATGAGCACGTTGCGGCTTGCGCTTGGCGCAGGCTGCAGCGTGCTTTTTGTGTTGGCGGTTTGCTGAATTTATGAAGTATCAAGCGATTCCGGATAGTAATAAGAAGTTGCATATTTTTCGAAAAGAAGAGCAAATAAAAAACTTCGGTAGAACGCTAAATATAATCGTTCTACCGAAGTTTTTCGTTTCTATTCGCTTTTGTCGTGGCAACAGCAATGTTCTGATTCCGCAGGCTTCATGGAGCATTCCGGGCAGATGCCTTCGCCCTCTAAAAGCTTGCTGCCCCAGGCATACATGGCCTGCAGGATGGGGAAGAGGCTTTCGCCACGCGGCGTCAGGCTATACTCAACCTTAGGCGGCACGACGGCGTATACCTTGCGCGCAATCAAGCCGTCACCTTCCAGCTCGCGTAATTGCTGGGTGAGCATTTTGGGTGTGGCCTCGGGTACGAGGCGGCGCAGCTCGTTGAAGCGCAAAATTTTTCCGGACAGGTGCCATAGAAGCAAGGCCTTATATTTGCCGCCGATGAGCTGCAGCGTGGCGGCAACGGGACAGTTGACGTTAATAGTGTCTTTCATTTGGAGTTTCCTTTCTGCAAAGAGCAAGGTGATTAAGATATAATGATGCTATGAAAAAAATCATATGTCTGCCTTGTGCATCAAAAATTATATATCTTTACAGTATCTTTTTGCATACTATCTACCTAAATAGTGCGTTCTTGAAATAAAGATAGCGTTTGCTATAATAATAGCAGACAAAAAATTTTATGTCAAACAGATAGCAAGCGAAAGGAGTCACGATGAAAAAACAGTTACTTGATATAACGGGCATGAGCTGCAGTGCCTGCTCGTCACGTATAGAAAAGGTTGTCAACAGGATGCAGGGCGTGGAGCAGATGAGTGTTAATCTGCTGAAAAATAATGCGCACGTTACCTTTGATGAAAGCGTTGTAGATGAAAAGGAGATTATTGCCCGCATTGAAAAGCTGGGCTTCGGTGCAAGTGTGCATGCCGCAGGAGCTGCCGCTGCACCTGTGCCGCAACATGATACGGCGGCGCAGGAGATGGCGGAGATGAAGCAGCGTCTTATCGGCTCGCTGATTTTTGCCGGTCTTGTTTTTTATCAGCATATGGGGCGCATGTGGGGCTGGCCGTTGCCAGGCTTTATTCTGGGGCAGGAAAACGAGCTGATTAATGCTCTGCTGCAGATGCTGTGGTGTATTCCGGTACTCTTTATCGACCGCAAGTATTTTATCTACGGTGTGCGTAATCTTTTAAGCGGTGCGCCTAACATGGATTCCCTGATTGCCGTAGGCAGCGGTGCATCGTTTATTTATGGTTTGTATTCCGTATTTGGCATGGCGTATGCCTTTGGCCATAACCGTCTTGATTTGCTGCCAGGCTTTGCCGATGCTTTATATTTTGAAGCGAGTGCCGTTATTTTGGCGCTTGTAACCTTAGGCAAGTTTATGGAGGCGCGGGCGAAGAGCCACACCTCTGATGCGATTAAGGCGCTGATGAAGCTTACGCCGAAGACGGCGCTTGTCGAACGCCACGGCCTGCAGGGAGAAATTCCTGTAGAGGAGGTAGTTACAGGCGATGTACTGATTGTAAAAAGCGGTGCTTCCGTGCCTGTGGACGGTAAAATTATTGAGGGCAGCGCTGCCTTGGACGAAAGCGCGCTGACAGGTGAAAGCCTGCCGGTAGATAAAACAATCGGTGACAAGGTTATCGGCGGCACAGTCAACAGAAGCGGTTACTTTAAGATGGAAGCGACTGCGATTGGCGCTGATACCGCTTTAGCGAAGATTATTGCGCTGGTGGATGAGGCAACATCTTCTAAAGCGCCTATTGCCAAGCTGGCTGATAAGGTGAGCGGCTATTTTGTGCCTGCCGTTATAGGCATTGCCGTGCTTGCGGCGGTTGTCTGGCTGGCGCTGGGCGCAAGCTGGCATTTTGCACTGACGATAGCTATTTCGGTGCTCGTTATTTCCTGTCCCTGTGCTTTGGGTTTGGCAACACCGACGGCGATTATGGTCGGAACAGGGCGTGGTGCCAAGAGCGGTATTCTGATTAAATCGGCAACGGCGCTGGAAACAGCACACAAGGTAGACACCGTTATCTTAGACAAAACAGGCACCATTACGGCAGGCAAGCCGGTAGTGACGGATATTTTGCCGTTGCAGGGTAGCGAAGCTGAATTGCTGGCCTTCGCCGCAGGGCTGGAAAAGCTGTCGGAGCATCCGTTGGGTGAAGCTATTGTTGCTGCTGCTGAAGCAAAGCAGCTTGTTGTGCCGGAAGCCGGCAATTATAAGCAAATCCCCGGTCAGGGTGTTACAGCGGAGCTTGCGGGAGCTGAATGTGCAGCAGGTAATCTTAAGCTGATGGAGGCGTTGAATGTTGATGTCAGCAGTTTGATGGACCAGTATGACAAGCTGGCGGCTCAGGGAAAAACACCGTTATATTTTGTATGTGCAGGCAAGCTGTTAGGCTGTATTGCTGTTGCCGATACCGTAAAGCCTACGAGTAAGGAGGCCATTAGCAAGCTGCAGGATATGGGCTTGCGCGTGCTGATGGTGACCGGTGATAACCGGGCGACGGCGGAGGCAATTCGCGCGCAGGTGGGTGTTGATGAGGCCGTGGCGCAGGTGCTGCCGCAGGAAAAGGAAGCGGTAGTACGCAAGCTGCAGCAGGAAGACCATATTGTCGCCATGGTAGGTGACGGCATCAACGATGCGCCTGCGTTGGCACGTGCCGATGTGGGTATTGCTATCGGTGCCGGCACGGATATTGCGATTGAGGCTGCTGATATGGTTCTGATTAAGAGTGATTTGCTGGATGTGGCTAAGGCTATCTGCTTAAGCCGCAGCGTGATGACCAATATCAAGGAAAATCTTTTCTGGGCTTTCATTTATAATGCTGTCGGCATTCCGTTTGCCGCAGGTGTATTTTATACGGCCTTCGGCTGGCTGCTAAATCCGCTGATTGCTGCAGCAGCTATGAGCTGCAGCAGTGTTTCTGTTGTTACTAACGCATTAAGACTGCGTTTTATAAAATTGTAATTGCAAAGGAGATTTTATTATGACTAAGACTATTGCTATCGAAGGTATGCATTGCCAGCATTGTGTTGGCGCCGTTAAGGAAGCACTTGCTGCTGTTGCGGGTGTAACTAATGTTGTTGTTTCTCTTGAAAACAATAATGCGGTTGTTGAGGGCGCAGGCCTGGATGACGCAGTTTTGAAGGCTGCTGTTGAGGATACTGGCTTTGATGTAACCGCCATCAACTGAAAATAAGCACAAAAAAACGCCGCGTAAAGCGGCGTTTGAGCTTGTAAAAAGGTCGCTGCGCAGCGGCCTTTTTCTTATGCAAATATTTCTGCTATAGCAGGCGGAAGCATATCAAGTGCGCTTGCTGTCATAAATGCGGCAGCAATGGCTACAACGATAAAGGCAGCAGCGTGCGGATAATCCTTTTTACGTACGGAAGAAAAGATGGCACGCAGGGATAAAAGCAGAATCAGACCCCAGATATAGGGACCGGTTACTTCATGGAAAAATTTTTCAAACATGATAACACTCCTTGCTGGCTGAAAAATGTGTTTAAGCAGATATAGATATACAGATAATAAAAAAACACCCGCAATAGCAGGTGCTGTTTTTGGATTGGTGCCTCAGCACAGAATCGAACTGTGGACACAAGGATTTTCAGTCCTTTGCTCTACCAACTGAGCTACCGAGGCGTAATGGCGACCCGGATGGGACTCGAACCCACGACCTCCGCCGTGACAGGGCGGCATTCTAACCAACTGAACCACCGGGCCAAT
>OFMS01000197.1_pt1 | contig 62742 bp, 44 predicted proteins | sample 1541871 | NCBI WGS metagenome assembly OFMS01 (sample SAMN04209251, study PRJEB22552) | human gut metagenome | biome: gut; material: feces | host: Homo sapiens | place: USA: Oklahoma
CGCATCCTCGCGGAGCGTTTATCTCAGTCGGAGAATGGACTCCCACTGAGACAAACTTGCTATTACTTACCACCTGAAGAGGTGGGAGTCTTCTCGACTGAGATAAACCTCGCTGCCGTCTCCCCCAGCTTCATACTGTTGGAACCCTTGAACAGGACTGCATCTCCCTCACCGATCTGTGCATCCAGCCAGTCAAGCATATCTTCTTTTTCGCCCTCTTCAAACGAAACGACATGCAGATCCGGTTTGACTTTCTTTGCTCCCTCGGCGATCGCCTGCGCCAGTTCGCCATATACAACCAGGATATCGACCGGTTTTTCCGCCAGAAACGCACCAACTTCACGGTGGAACTGAATCGTATTCTCTCCCAGTTCCTTCATATCTGCCAGAACCGCAATTCTGCGTCCTGCCGGCAGGGAAGAAAGCACACCTATCGCCGCTTTCATCGAATCCGGGCTTGCATTGTAGGTATCGTCCACGATCGTATAACCATTTTTATGATAAATCTGCTGACGGTTCTTGAACCCGCCAAATTCAAGCAGCTTTTCCGCTGCATCGGCAAGCGGCACACCGTAGGCATCCGCAACCGCCAGGGCAGCCAGCGCATTCATGACATTGTGCTCGCCCATAACAGTCAGCTTCACCGGGACGCGCACCTCGCCGTGTACCATCGTAAAGGACGGAAATCCATCCGGATATGAAAGATCCTCGGCGCGGTAGTCGTTATCTGCTCCAAGTCCATAACGGACGGTATGGCAGCCTGCTTTTGCATGCACGGTGGAAAGCATATCATTATCTCCATTTACAAACAGGATTCCGCCTGCCTTCATACCGTCCTGGATATGCAGCTTTTCTTTTAAGATATTCTCGCGGGAGCCCAGATTCTCAATATGCGTCACACCGATATTCGTCATGACTGCCGAATCCACCGCCGCAATCTCCGCGATCACCGCCATCTCGCCCGGCTCACTCATTCCCAGTTCCAGCACGCCGATCTCATCATTCTCAGAAATCTCCGAGATCGTGAGTGGCACACCGATCTGGCTGTTGTGGTTTGCCGGTGTCTTGAACGTCTTGTATTTCGCTGAAAGCGCCGCCGCCACCATTTCGCGCGTCGTCGTCTTTCCCACGCTGCCGGTGATACCAACTAACGGGATAGAAAGGCGTGCCCGCAGGCAGCGTCCGATCGTCTGCAATGCCAGTTTCGTATCTTTCACCTGGATCAGCGCGCCGTGAAAGCCCTCCGGTGCCGCCTCATGCTCCGAAGTCAGTGCGGCTGCCGCCCCATTGTCCATCGCCTGAACCAGGAAACGATGCGCGTCTGATTTCTCCCCGATCAGCGGAACAAACAGATCCGCCCCACGCATACTCCGGGAATCAATGCTGATGTGTTTTAACTCCGTATCTGCATCTCCGCAGAGCAGTGTTCCCGACACTGCTTCCACGATATGTCTGACTGTAATATGGTCCATATTTTGCCTCCAAATTGATTACATATGCAGCTTCTTCACCGTCTCCTGCACTACTTCCCGGTCAAGGAAATGATAGCGCACGCCCTCGATCTCCTGATAATCCTCATGCCCCTTTCCGATGATCGCGATGATATCGCCATCTTCCGCATGGGACAAGCTGTACTCAATCGCTTCGCGGCGATCCGGGATTTCAACGTATTTGCCGTCGGTTTTTGCAAGTCCGACCTTGATATCTGCCAGAATATCTTCCACTTTCTCAAAGCGGGAATTATCCGCCGTGATGATCGACAGATCTGCCAGCTTTCCGCCAATCTCTCCCATCGAGTACCGGCGATCGCGCGCCCGGTTGCCGCCGCATCCGAAGACGCAGACGAGACGCTTCGGCTTGTAGTCGCGCAGCGTCAGAAGAAGACTTTCCATGCTGACCGCATTGTGGGCGTAGTCAACGATCACGGTGCACTTTGCTGATTTATATACAATCTCCATCCGTCCATCGACCTGGATATGTTCCAGCGCATGGCAGACTTTCTCCTTCGGCAGGTCAAAGAAGCTGCACACGCCCGCTGCCGCCAGCGCATTGTCCACGTTAAATTTGCCCGGAATGCCGACGCGCAGATCGTGCTCATATCGTCCATGCGTCTGAAATTCGACGCCCACGAAATCATGTTCGCGTACATAGTGAATGTCATCCGCTGTAAAATCAGCCGCCTGTTCCAATGAAAAGGTCAGGATCTCTGCTGTCGCCCCTTCTACGATCGCATCAAAGTGCGGATCATCGCGGTTGACGAGCGCTGTCCGGCAGTTTTTCAAAAGCTGCTTTTTGTAGTAAAGATATTCTTCAAAACTTGCATGTTCATTCGGGCCAATATGATCATTGGAAATATTCAGGAAAATTCCATAATCAAAGAAAAGTCCGTCTACCCGGTGCATCAGGTAGCTTTGGGAAGAAACCTCCATCACGATGTAACGGCAGCCCGCTTCCACCATTTTTGCAAAATATTCTTGTAAAATGTAGGATTCCGGCGTCGTATTTTTGGTCGGATAATGATTCTCGCCGATCACAGCGCCGTTCGTTCCGATGAGACCCGTCTTCTGTCCGGCTGCCTCCAGAATCGCCTTGATCATATAAGTGGTAGTCGTCTTTCCCTTCGTGCCGGTCACACCGATCGCCGTCATCTTCCGCGCCGGATAATCAAAACGTGCCGCAGAAAGAAGCGATAGCGCGTTCCGTCCATTCTCCACTTGAATGACCGTCACGTTCTCAGGCGCCTCAACCGGATGCTCGACCACCAGAACCGGCGCGCCCTTTTCAACCACATCCGGGATAAAGGTATGCGAATCGACGTTTGCCCCGCGCATACACACAAACACCGTCCCCGGCGCCGCCTTTCTTGAATCGTAGACCACCTCGTCAACCTCCGTCTCCAGGCTGCCCTGCAATAATGTATACGGCAATTCTTTCAGCCAACTTTTAAGCTTCATAGGATACCTCCTGATTTTGATATTTTATAATGATTCCGCTTTTTAATATCCTTCTTCCATCATGTTTTCAAACTGCTCCATGCTCATCAGAACCTTACGCGGCTTCGTGCCTTCTTCCTCACCGACCACGCCTGCATCTGCAAGCTGATCCATGATACGCGCGGCACGGTTGAAGCCTATCTTAAACATACGCTGCAGCATGCCGATGGATGCTTTGTCTTTCTCAATAATAAATTTACCTGCCTGTGCAAAATAGGCATCGCGCCCACCGCCGCCAAAGCCCGCATCCATCGCCGTCGAACGGATCTTAGACTCAACCTCGGCGCTGTACTCTGCGGTCAGCCCCTCCTGTTTCAAAAATCCGACCACATCCGAAACCTCATTGTCGGACACAAACGCGCCCTGTACACGCTGTGGTTTCTGATAGCCCGACGGATAGAACAGCATATCACCCTTTCCGAGCAGTTTCTCCGCGCCATTCATATCAATAATGGTACGGGAATCCACTCCGGAAGAGACGGAAAAAGCAATTCTCGACGGAATATTTGCCTTGATCACACCGGTGATGACATTGACCGATGGTCGCTGCGTCGCAATCACCAGATGAATGCCCGCTGCACGCGCCAGCTGTGCCAGACGACAGATCGAATCTTCTACTTCGCCCGGCGCTACCATCATCAGATCGGCAAGCTCATCCACGATAATGATGATCTGCGGCAGTTTCTCCGGTTTCTTCGGATCGTCGATATCCGCGATCGACTCAACCTTGGCATTGAAACCCTTAAGATCGCGCACGCCGTATTTTGCAAACTTCTGGTAACGGTCGGTCATCTCTGCCACCGCCCAGTTGAGGGCGCCGGACGCCTTTTTCGGGTCGGTCACAACCGGAATCAGAAGATGCGGAATACCGTTGTATACACTTAACTCAACCACCTTGGGGTCGATCATGATGAGCTTAACCTCGCTCGGCTTCGCTTTATAAATCACACTCATGATCAGCGTATTGATGCAGACTGATTTACCCGATCCGGTCGCACCCGCGATCAGAAGATGCGGCATCTTCGCAATGTCGCTGACAACCGTCTGACCTGCGATATCTTTTCCGACCGCGAATGCCAGCCGGGACGGATATTTCTTAAATGCCTCTGACTCCAGCAGATCGCGCAGCAGAACCACATGGTTCTCCTTGTTCGGAACCTCGATACCGACCGCCGCCTTGCCAGGAATCGGTGCCTCGATACGGATGTCCGCCGCTGCCAGATTTAACTTGATATCATCCGCCAGCGCTACAATCTTGCTGACCTTGACACCCTGCTCCGGGTGAAGTTCATAGCGGGTAACCGTCGGTCCACAGCTGATGTTTGTAACCGTCACGCCCACGCCGAAGTTCTGGAGCGTCTGCTGCAGCTTGATCGCTGTCTCCCGGTACTCCTGAGCCGAGAAATCGGTCTGTCCCGTGCCGCGTTTTAAAAGTGTCAATGGCGGGAATATGTATTCTTTCTGGATCTTCTTTTCTTCCTCTTCCTTGCGCTCGATCTGCTCTGGAACCGTCAGTTCCTCAACTGGAAATGCTTTTCGTTCTTCCCGTTTCTGCTCCAGTTTTTTCTGTATTGCCTCTGTATCTGTCTCGATCACCTTTCCGGATGCAGTCACGACCGTTTTGGAATCCTCCGGGACAAAGAAACTGCCCTTTGCCTCGCCCCGCTCTGATTCCAGCGTCTTATAATAGCCATCGATTGGTTCGGAATCCGTTTCCCCAGATATAGGTTCGTTCCATTCATCCTCATTCCCCATCGAAACGGTTTCCCACTCGTTTTCCGATGGCTCAAAGACATCCTGATGCCCTAAATCTGTATGAACCTCCTCTGCGGTCAAACCGGACGCCGCCTCCGCAGCCGGTTTCTCCCGTGTCTCTACCGGATAATAGCCTGGACCTTTCCGGCTCTCGCTACCGGCAAATTCTTCCATCGTCCGGGTATCACGGCGTACATACAGGCGTTTCAGGAGCTGGTCGCTCGCACTGTCCTCTGCCTCTGCATGCTCCTCTGCAAATTCTGTCTCCCTTACTGCCCCCGCCGTCTCGCGCTCCGATTCTTCCTGAAACTGGGATTCTGAACCAGCGTATGCATATGTATCCTGCTCCGATTCCACCGGCTCTTCTTCGTACTCCACCGGCTCTTCTTCATACTCCATCGGTTCTGGTTCTACCGCTCCGTCACCGTGGAATATCTGCCCGCGAAATACATCTGCCGGATTCTCCTTCTCTACTCCCTGTCTGGAATCCTGTGCCAGATTTTTTCCCTCTGCCGGAACATCGGTCCAATCATCATAAGCCGCGGCCTCATCCTGCAAGTTTTCCTGCCTTCCATGCATCTCACGGAATTCCTCCGGTGCATCCTCCGGTCCCAGCACGGTTCCCTCCGGGACTCCTTCCGAGAAATTCCGCATCACTGGCAGCTCGGTCAGCTTGGCGCCCTCGAGATCAACGCCACGGACCCGCTGCTCCTCCCGCAGACGGCGTTTTTCTTCCTTTTTCTCCTCATGTATCTCACGGCGGCGGCTCATATCTTCTTTCGCATACTCATACGCCCTTCCGCTGCCCTGTTTAACGAAGTTTACCAGGGAACGCTCCGTAATGCACACAGCACCGAGTGCCAAAAGCACCAGCAGAATCAGAACTGCTCCGATCGTTCCCACTGTTCCGCACAACAGCCGCATCAGAATGCCACCGATAAAGCCGCCTCCACCTGCCTGCGCGTAATAATCGCCCAGATTCCAGTCCAGATGCTGACCGCCTCCCATGAGAAGCTGGGAAAGTCCGCAAAATGCCAGAAGCACCTCGCCAACCGCCACCAACTTGGCTACGGCTTTCTGGTTGCCCCGGTTTGAAAGATAAAAACAAGTTCCCATAAATAAAAGGAATGGCACCAGATACCCCATCACGCCGAATACGCCAAGCAGAGTCGATCGCAGAAAACTTCCGACAAAGCCGCAAAGCCCGAAATTGCTCAAAAACAAAAGTACCGATATTGCAAATGATACAATAATCGCCACTTCCGTTCCCATAAATGCCCCTGTACCACTTTTCTCCACCGGCTCCGGCGCCTGGCTGGCGCGGCTTCGGCTTCCTGTTCCTTTCGCGGTGCCTTTTCCGGACGAAGCTTTCTTCTTCCCCCCACTCTTTTTCTCGTTCAGCGTCTCCTCCGCTTTCTTCGCCGCAGGGGACTTTCTGGATCGCCCGGCTTTTTTCTCTGTCCCAGCTGTCTCCCCGGCACGCTCTGTACTCTGTCTTTTCCTGCTTGTATCTGCCACCTGTCTCATGCCTCCAATATTTCCCATGTATCTGCGGTTCCTCCTGTTTCACAAAATACAGCCTCCCGCAGACTGCTTTTCTCATTTTACATTCTTATTATCTCATTCAGTATACCCAAATTCAGGGAAAAAAGCAACGCTTTCCTAAAATTTTCGCACGTATGTTCTACCTTCTTTTCAGATTTTCCCTAAAATCCGTCTTCGTCATCCGGTCGTGTTTATCTATTTCCTGTTTCTTCCCATCGATCGCCCGGTTCAGCCATGCAAGCGCTTCCCGGATCCCGCCGCATTCATCGATCAGTCCCTCCTGGACCGCCTCCCCGCCAACCAGGACCGTTCCCAGATCTTTTGTCATCATCTCCGTATTGAGCATCAGGCTTCGTAGGCGCTCATAGGAGATCTGACTGTGTCCGGACACAAAGCTTAAAATACGATCCTGAATCATTTCAAAATAATCATATGTCTGCACGGCACCGATCACCATCCCCGTCATCCGTACCGGATGTACCATCATCGTCCCGGTCGGGACAATAAAAGAGTGATCGACCGCCACTGCGAGCGGCACACCGATCGAATGGCTGTCCCCGATGACCAGTGAAACGGTCGGTTTGCTGAGCGAAGCAATCATCTCCGCCAGTGCCAATCCGCAGCTTACATCGCCGCCCACCGTGTTAATCAGGACTAAAACTCCCTCCGTCTCACCGCTCTCCTCGATCTCCGCCAGCTTAGGCAGAATATGCTCATATTTCGTCGTTTTCGTATTGCCGGACAAATTTTCATGTCCCTCTATCTCTCCGATGATCGAGATTAATTCAATGTGATTGCCATTCTTTCCCGTAATATCCGTCTGTCCATTTTCACGCTTCTGAATCGGATCCTCCTGCGCCTGTTCCCGACTTTCTCCCACCTTATCTGCCTGCTTGTCCCACGCTTCATTTTCCCATTCCCTGTTTTCACGATTTGCCCGAATCATATTTTCCTCTTTTCTGCGCTCTTTCCATCTTACACGCGGATTCAATGTTTTTTCTCAACTGCCTAATTCATTCTTAGTATTCTGTCTTCCTATTATCTTTATTCACCGAAACCGCTTTTTATACAAACAAGGATGTGCCTTGACACATTCGGGCGTCTCGCGCGGTCACTTGCGACATGTTTCTGCTTCGCGCGAGTGCGCATCCTCGCGGAGCGTTTTTTATTTCATAGGACACAATTTCCTATGAAACAGAAAAAAGAGAGCTGGGAAAAGCTGCCTTTTCTCCCTGCTCTCTTTCAAATATTTTTTATTGACTTTCCATGGAATTAATCGCCCAGTACATTGACGATCTTCGCCGGGGTACGGTAATTCCAGGTGGAAATCTTGATACCATCCCTTGCATTCGACGCATGGCACACGCGCCCGCCGCCGATATAGAGTGCTACATGGTTGATCGTTCCACCGCTGTTTGTGTAGAAGATCAGATCACCCGGACGCATCTGGGAAGAACTGATACTTCTTCCTGCTCCCGCCTGGGAACCCGAATGATGCGGCAGACCGACGCCGAAGTGTGCCATAACCGACATCGTAAATCCAGAACAATCCGTACCATTTGTCAAGCTGGTACCGCCCCATACATACGGATTTCCAAGGAACTGAGTCGCGTAGTTTGCGATCTGCGCACGCTTGGAGGAGCCGCTTGAAGATGCTTTCTGGCTGCCAGAACCACCGTTACTGCTGCTCTTGCTTCCAGAGCCTCCCTTGCTGCTCGCCGCCTTGGTCTCAGGCTCCGGTGTCTCCTCAACCGGTGTAAACTCGATCGCCTCATTTAACGCATACCGGACATCGACAAATTCAGTTGCTACATAGGCACTCGTCTCATCCAGTGCAATCTGCACCCAGCCATCCTGCTGGCTCATAACCGAATACCGCTCGCTGTTGGAAATCTGCGTCCAGATCGGCGCGTCCGTGTTCGGCTCCGTACGGGCATTCAGACGGTCAGTTGATACGATCGCCATCAGCTGTGCAACCTGCAGTGCCTCCTGCTTCGCCGCCTCTCCAGTCAGAATAAATTCGGATTTAACATAGCCGGTAACCGGACCGGACTTGATCTTATACCAGCCGCCATCCTCGGTCGTTTCCAGAATCTCACCACCGGACTTGCTCGTCATCTTACCGATGATCTTCGCATCCTCCTTCGGCTCCACGCGGATATTTAAGTAGTTATTGACATTGGAAATACCCAGATTGTCATACATATTGAGAACCATCGTCCGCAGATCCAGCTTACGCGCTTCATTTAACGCATAGCGCACATCCACATAATCCGCTGAAATATAGCCCCCGCTGATCTGAATCCAGCCGTCCTGCTCGCTGACAATGGAATAACGCTCATTTTTCAGCGCCTGTTCCAGCACCTGCGCGTCCTCACTCGGCTCACTCCGGATATTCAGCTTGTCAGTCGTGATGACCGCCATCTTCTTGACCAGCTCAAATGCCTCTGTTTTTGCCGCCTCGCCGGTCTGTACAAATTCTGAACTGATGTAGCCCTCCAGACCGCCGGAAGATACCTGATACCAGCCTTCCTGCGAATCGTCCAGAATCTCGCACGCACTGCCGCCCATCAGCTTGCCGATGACATCGGAGGTCGTGCTGGCGCTCTCACGCATATTAAGATAACCAGATACATCCACAATACCCAGATTCTGGTAGGACTCGACTACATTCTTCTTTTCTTCGTCCTCTTTTGCCTGTTCCTCATCCTCCGGCAGCGTCTCTCCGATCACGGTTTCCTGCGCCTCTGCCTCGGATGCCGATGCCACCCGGGCGTTTCCAGAACCTCCGAACGTGCCGCCCTGTGCCAGCTTCACGATGATAACCAGAGCCAGCACCACAATGACAGCACAGCCCCCGATCATGAACCAGTGCATCGGATCTTTGCCATTTCGTCTCTGACGTGCTTTCTGCAGGCGTTCTTTATAATCTTCTGTCTTTTGCTCTTCCATCTTATCCTCTCCCTATCAGTCTCCCAGCATATTGACAATCCTGTACGGATTCCGGTAATTCCAGGTAGAAATCTTGATGCCGCTTCTCCGGCTCGCCGCATGGACGATCTGACCATTGCCAATGTACATCGCCACATGGTTGACCGTTCCCTTGCGATTCGTATAGAAAATCAGATCGCCCGGACGCATCTTCGAAGAATCAATCTTCGTACCCGTCCGCGCCTGTTCCCGGGACACCCGCGGCAGGGACACGCCCGCCACATGGCTGTATACATACTTTGTAAAACCAGAACAGTCCACACCCGAATGCGGGTCATTACCGCCCCAGACATAACGGTTTCCGACAAACTGAAGCGCATAGTTGACAATCTGGGTCCGCAAGGATTCCTTTTCTTTTAATGGGGTAAATGGGATCGCCTCCGGCAATGCATAACGCACATCTACGAAATCAGTCGCCACATACGCACTCGTCGTATCGAGCGCAATCTCGACCCAGCCATCCTGCTGGCTTATAACGTCGTAACGCTCATTGTTAGAGATCTGCGTCCAGATCGGCGCATCCGTGCTCGGCTCCGTGCGGGCATTCAGGCGGTCGGTTGAAACGATCGCCATCAGTTCTGCAACCTCCATCGCCTCCTGCTTCGCCGCATCTCCTGTCAGGATATACTCCGCCTTCACATATCCAGTGACGGGACCCGACTGGATCTTATACCAGCCGCCGTCCTCGCTCGTCTCCAGAATCTCTCCGGCAGACTTGCTCGTCATCTTACCGATGATATTGCCATCCTCACTTGGCTGATCGCGCACATTCAAGTAATTATCCACACTGGAAATACCCAGATTTTTGTATAAATTCAGCACCATCGCACGCATATCCAGCTTCCGCGCCTCATTGAGTGCGTATTTGATCTCCGCATAATCCGTAGAAATATAACCGCTCGAAATCTGAATCCAGCCATTCTCCGGCTCACCCTCGACCACATAGCGCTCATTTTTCAATGCCTGACCGACAACCTCAGACTCCGTGTTCGGCTCTTTTCGGATGTTCAGGGAATCTGCCGTGATGAGCGCCCGCTTTTCAACCAGTTCCAACGCTTTTTTCTTCGCCTCATCCCCGGTCAGAACAAACTCTGAGCTGATATAACCAGAAATACCGCCAGATTCGACCTGATACCAGCCTTCGGTTGAATCATCCACGATCTCACACGCACTGTCGCCCATCAGCTTTCCGATGATGTTGCCGTCCGTGCTCGCCGTCTCACGCATATTCAGATAACCGGACACCTGCACGATACCCAGATTTTTATAGGAAGCTACCACTGCTTCTTTCTCTTTGATCTCCTCCGCTCTGGACTCTTCGGATGCCTCGTCCTTCGAAAGCTCTGATGCTGTCGCCGCCCCATTCTTTGCAGTTCCGGCTCCTGCCTGACGGCTGAGCAGGGACTTGCCTGCAAATGCTGCAACTGCAAGAACAATTACCACTCCTGCTGCTATCACTCCGAAGCGAAGGTTCTGACTCTTATCTTCGCCCTGGCGCCTGCGCGAATGTCCCGCGGATTCCCGGACCGGATTTGGTGTCTGATCCTGAGCTGGCTCTGATTCCTGACTCTGAACTGCTTCCGGCTCTTGAATCCGCTCCGCCGCTGGCACCTGTTCTGACTCCTGCGTTTCTTTTTTATTTTCTTCTTCTAACATATGGATCGCTCCTGATTTTTCTTGAAATTATGACTTAATATCTTAAACGTAATTTTTATTTTATCATATTCGTAGGGAATTGCCAAGGAAGGATGTGGAGGAAAAAATGAATTTTCTATAAATGAATTATTACAGAAGTGTTAAGTTGTAGATAAACGGTTAAGTCGTGAAAGGGGGAATTAGTTGGAAATATGGGAGAGGAGAATGCCCTCCGACCGCTCGCGCCGCCGGAGGGCATTCTTTCTCACTTATAGTCGTGGTTTTTAATTTGTTGACCCACTTTTCATTCCGTATATTTTTTGTCTGTTATAGGTTAATGATTTTGATAAAAGCCTTCAAATCTTATACCCCCTGCTTATTTGGCAAGCATCATACGGTCATTTGCAAATTCTTCTCCGCTTACCTTTTCAAATCTCTCTAACAGGTCTTCTACCTGCAGATTCTTCTTCTCTTCCCCTGCTACATCGTAGATAATCCGACCTTCGTGCATCATAATCAGACGGTTGCCGATCTGAATCGCATCTTTCATGTTATGGGTAACCATAAGCGCGGTCAGATTTTGTTCGTCTACGATCTTTTCGGTGAGATCGAGGACTTTGCGGGCTGTTTTGGGATCGAGGGCGGCGGTATGTTCATCTAAAAGAAGGAGCTTTGGCTTCTGGAGGGTTGCCATCAGAAGGGTGAGCGCCTGGCGCTGTCCGCCGGAGAGTAAGCCCACTTTGCTGGTCATACGGGTCTGAAGCCCCAGGTCGAGCTGTGCCAATGCCTCACGGTAGAAGTCCTTTTCATTCTTTTTGATGCCCCAGCCGAGTCCTCTGGATTTGCCGCGGCGCAGTGCCATGGCAAGATTTTCCTGTATCTCCATATTGGCGGCGGTGCCGCGCATCGGATCCTGGAAGACTCTGCCGATATATTTAGCGCGTTTGTATTCTGGTTCTCTGGATATGTTTACGCCGTCGATCTCGATTTTACCGGAATCGATCGGATATACGCCTGCGATCATATTTAACATGGTGGATTTTCCAGCACCGTTTCCGCCGATGATCGTCACGAAATCGCCCGGTGCCAGGTGTAAGTTGATACCGTTTAAGGCTTTTTTCTCATTAACAGTTCCTTTATTAAAAGTTTTCTTTACATTTGTTATCGTCAGCATTACTCCTCCCCCCCTTCTGAATAATCTTTTCTCAGCCGGTATTTAGCGAGTGCTACCGGAATACAGAGTGCCAGTGCTACAATGACAGCAGAGAGCAGCTTCATGTCGTTTGCATCCATACCCATGCGGAGTACAACCGCACGGATCACAAAGTAAATGACCGAACCGACAACCACGGAGGTCAGTTTCCAATAGAAAGAGGTCAATCGTCCCATCAGGACTTCGCCGATGACGATCGCCGCCAGACCGATGACGATAGCACCGGTACCACTTCCAACATCACCATATTTCTGGCTCTGGCAGACGAGTGCGCCGGAAAGACCGACCAGGCCGTTGCTGACCATCAGGGATAAAAGCTTCGTCATACGGGTGTCCACGCCCAGCGCGCGCACCATATCCTCGTTGTTACCGGTTGCACGCATCGCACTTCCGATCTCGGTTCCGAAGAACCAGTAAAGAAACAGAATAGCCGCCACAGCCAGCACAATTCCAACGATCATCGATGCCTGTGCCTGGGTCATCCCGAAGGAAGCAGCCAGCCCGCTGATAAGTGTCTTAACTTTCAGAAGCGGCAGATTGCTCTTTCCTCCCATGATCCGGAGGTTGATCGACCAGAGGGAAATCTGAGTCAGAATTCCTGCCAGAATCGCTGGTATCTCAAATACAGTATGAAGAATACCCGTTACCGCACCAGCCACGACACCGGCTGCCGCTGCAACTAAAAGTGCCAGCACCGGATTTACTCCTTTGTTGACTACCAGGACTGCACAAACGCAGGCGCCCAACGCGAAGCTTCCGTCTACTGTCATATCCGCGATATCCATCAGGCGGAATGTAATATAAACTCCTAATACCATGATTCCCCAAAGAACGCCCTGTGCGACCGCGCCCTGCAGGGATACTAATAAACCGCTCAATCTTTTACCTCCCCGTGTTTCGTATTTTCTTCATCTGATTAACTGTAAAGACTGCCAGATCGGCATATTTATTTTATGCTTCTGATCTGACAGTCCATCTCATTTGAAGTTTAGGTCTTTCTGGTACTCTTTATTTCTCAAGTCCAGATACATCGATTCCCAGTGTCTCTGCTGTCTCTTCATTGACACTCAGCTCGCACTTGGAAGCGTCCAGATAACCGATCGGCATCTTAGAAATATCGGCGCCCTCAGTCAGGATTTTAACGGCCTGCTCACCGGTCATATAACCTAACTGGTAGTAATCAATACCGTAAGTAGCAAGACCGCCTGCATCTACCATGCCTTTCTCGCCGCAGATAACCGGAAGTTTATTCTCATTTGTTACCATCGTTACGGTTGCCATACCAGCCGCGATCATGTTGTCGGTTGGTGTGTATACACAGTCTACATTGCCAACCATAGATTCTACAACGGTAGGAATCTCATTGGAATTGGAAACGGTGTAATCTTCATACTCAATACCAGCTGTATCAAGTGCTTCTTTCGCCATGTCAATCTGAAGAACGGAGTTTGCCTCCGCGCTGCAATACAGAAGTCCGACCTTTTTTACATCTGGAATAATCTGCTGCATCAGATCAATCTGCTCTTTAACCGGAGTCAGATCAGAAGTACCCGATACGTTGCCGCCCGGAACCTCGTTGCTCTCTACCAGACCGGAAGCCGCCGGATCGGTAACAGCGCTGACAAGAATCGGAATCGAATCGGTCACACCTGCAACTGCCTGTGCTGCCGGGGTTGCGATTGCAAAAATCAAATCATCTTTATCGTTGACCAGTTTTTCTGCGATCGTCTGGCATGCAGACTGCTCGCCAGCTGCATTCTGCTGGTCGATCTCGTATTTGATGCCTGCATCGTCCAGCGCTGCCACGAAGCCCTCATTGGTCTTATCCAGTGCCACATGCTGGGTCAGCTGTAATACGCCAATCTTATAGGTCTCGCCGTCTGCTGTCTGCTCTGCCTCTTTGCTTTCTTCTCCGTCTGCGGACTCCGCTGCTGTCGTGTCCGTACTTGCTGTCTGTCCTCCGCAGGCTGCCAGGGATGCCGCCATCGCGCCAGCCAGCATCAGGGCTGCTAATTTCTTTGTCTTTCTCATAATATCATCCTCCTGAACCTTTTCAACGTATGTAACAGATTTTCCTCTTATGCATCAAACCATGATTTATTTTTCACTTTAAAGAGCTGAACTGTTACGCTTTAAAGCAATCATACTACAAACTCCAAAAAGAGTCAACCTAAAATTCCACTATTTTATAGGGAATTTAGGTTGACTCTTTTTTATTTTGCTTCCGCGATCTGCAGTTTCACCGTAAACGTTGAACCTTTTCCGACTTCCGACTCTACCTTCACGCTTCCATGATAAAAATTCACGATATGCTTGACGATCGAAAGACCAAGCCCGGTGCCGCCCTGTTTGCGGCTGCGCCCTTTATCCACCCGGTAAAACCGCTCAAAAATACGGCTCTGGCTCTCCGCCGGGATGCCGACGCCGGTGTCGCGGACCGTCAGTATCATATCCGCGCCCCAGTGCTTGACCTGCACCCAGATTTCGCCGCCCTCGTTGTTATACTTGACCGCGTTTGTCAACAGATTGTTAAACAGCTCCTGCATCTGGCGCAGATCGGCACGAATCGTGAAATTCTCGCACTCTTTATGGACTGTGATGCCGCGCGACGCCGCCTGCGCGGCAATCGAAGACAGGCTGTCCTCCAGCAGTTCCACCGTGCGGATTGTCACAATATCTGCTTTCGCACCGCGCGATTCCAGACGGGAGATCATCAAAATATCATCCACCAGGTTCGTCATCCGCATTGCCTCTTTTTTTATGCGTCCCAGAAAATCACGTGCCGTACCCGGATCCTGTGCCATGCCGCTTTCCAAAAGCTCGACATAACCGCGGATCGAAGTGATCGGTGTTTTCAGCTCATGCGATGCATTGCTGAAAAACTCCTGCCGAATCTGTTTTTCTTTCTCGATGCGATCCAGATATTTCTTCATATTCCGGGACATCCGCGTCGTCGTGTCCGCGATGACATTGATCTCCTTATACGGGCATTTTTCAAACCGAAAACGCGTGTAGTCGTCATCCATCCGCACCATTTCACTGGAAATTTCCTGCAAAGGACGCGTGATGGACTGGGAAAACCGTTCCGCCTCCATTGCCGATGCAAAAAAAGCTATTCCAAAGCTCAAAAAAGCGGCCGGAATCAACATCAGGATATATTCACCCAAACCGGTTGAACAGGCAGAAAGGCGCAGTATGTATTTGCCGTCCGATGAACGGATCGCCGCGTACGCCATCTGCATTCCTAACGTTCCGGAACGCCGCACCGAATATCCATAGCCCGTCGCCAGCGCATCCTTCACTTCCTTGCGCTCCAGATGATTTTCCATCTGATTTACCTGCGCTACTTCCGTATCAGCCACCACCGTGCCATCCATCCGGATCAGCGTATAACGGCTATTATTGTCGTTCGTAAGGTCGCTCAAATCCATCAGCTGTTCTTCCACATTTCCCGTATAATCCAACATACGGTCAACGGATTCCAATGCAAAATGCATGTCCTCCCTTGACCGTTTGAGCAATACACTGCTGGTAACCACCAGAGCGATAAATGTATTCAGAACCAGCGCCAGGAATAACAGATGAATAAATTTCGTCAAAATCGCTTTTCGCATCGTTTCATCACTTTCCCGCTTCTTTTTCCTTTAAAAACCGATATCCCACGCCGCGCACTGTCTTGATCTGGGCTCCGGCGTCATGCAGCTTCTGCCGGAGTGTCTTGATGTGCATATCCAGCGTTCTCGTCTCCCCATCATAGTCATAGCCCCAGATATGGTCGAGAAGCTCGTCGCGCGTCACCACCCGGTTGATATGTTCCATGAGATATGTTAAAAGTTCAAATTCTTTGAGCGTCAGCTCCGTCCGGCCGCCGCAGGCAATCACCTCCCGCGTCTCCCGGTTGATGCTGACTTCACCGATCGTCAGGCTGGAAACCTCCTCTTTTGCAGGTTCCACCCGCTTTAAAAGGTTTCTAACGCGCGCCGAAAGCTCCAGAATACCGAACGGTTTCGTCATGTAGTCGTCAGCACCGTTGTCAAGTCCCTGTACAATATCCATCTCACGATCCTTTGCCGTCAGCATCAGGACCGGGGCTGCGGAAAAGTCCGGCATCTCCCGGATCTTGCGGATCGCCGCCATGCCGTCCATCCCCGGCAGCATCCAGTCGAATACAAACATCGCCGGATACTCCCGCTGCGCCTCCCTGCCTCTCCGGAGCAGGGCCGAAAGGCTGTCAAGCGCTTCCTCTGCCGTCTCAAATCCGCTGGCGCAGTAACCGAAGTTTTCCAGTGCCACGCAGATCAGATTCCGGATATTTTCATCATCCTCAATCACATATATCCGATATTTCATTACTGCATCTCTTCCTTTACGTAGCCAGCTACATTCTTGGCATGATCCGCGATTCTCTCATAATTTGCCAGTGCATCCAGGAAGATAACACCGCCCTCAATCTTGCATTCCCCATTGGAAAGACGGTTCATATGGCTCTCGCGCATCTCTTCTTCCATATTGTCAACCTCTTCCTCCCAGCGGGCAGTCTGACGTACTTTCTGCATATCATGCGCCTGACGCGCCTCCACGGACGCCTCGACCGATTTAAGCGTTGCATCTGCAATCGTCCGTAGCTCTTTCAGCGCCAGATCCGAGAAATCAATATTCACATTCTCAATCCGTTTCTTGGCAAGCTCTGCTAAGTTTTCACAGTGGTCACCGACACGTTCAAGATCACCGATTGTATAATACATATTCTTAACGAGAAGATGCTGTTCATCATTCAAGGAGAGGTTGTTGATCTTTAAGAGATATTCGGTCAGCATTTTCTCCATGCGGTCGATCGTCTCTTCATTTTCAAATACCTGTTCACAGAAATTATCATCTGCATCCACCAAGGCTGCTGTCGCTATTTTTAGATTGGCAACCGCTACCTTACCCATGTTGACAACCTCGTTGCACGCCGTCTCAATCGCAAAGGACGGAGTTTCGAGGATACGGTCGTCTAAGTGACGGATCATCTCGGTCTCGACACTGTTTGCCGACCACTCTTTCTCTGTCTCCTTCGGCTTCGGAACAATCACATCCGATGCCTTTACCAGGAAACCAGCAAACGGGAACATAATGCAGGTGTTGACAACGTTAAATATCGTATGGAAAATCGAAATTCCCACACTGTCCGCACGCGTCATCGCAAGCTCCGGATTCATCATAAACACGATGTATAAAGCGACGCCAAATACAACTGCACCCGTCACATTGAACAGAAGGTGAATGACCGCCGCACGCTTTGCCGTACGGGTCGTACCGATACAAGATAACAGCGCGGTCGCACAGGTACCGATGTTCTGTCCCAATGTAATAAAGACTGCTGACTGCCAGTTTACCATGCCGTTGATCGCCAGCATCTGTAAAATACCGACGGACGCGGAACTACTCTGGATGATTGCGGTAACTGCCAGACCGACTAAAATACCTAAAAGTGGATTCTGTCCCAGTACCCGGAAGGACTCGGAGAAGATCGGCGCATCCCGGTACGGCTCAATCGAACCAGACATGAAAGAAAGACCGATAAACAGGAGTGCAAAACCGATCAGGACTTCGGCACCCTCTTTTTTCTTGTGGCTCTTCGCAAACATCGTGATGAATGCGCCGATACCGAAGAGAACCGGTGCAAAGAACTCTGGCTTTAACACCTCGCCCCATTCACTCATCGACACAATCCAGCTCGTCACAGTCGTACCAATGTTGGCACCCATGATGATGCCGGTCGCCTGCAGAAGATTGATAATTCCGGCATTTACGAAACCAACGACCATAACCGTCGTCGCGGAACTACTCTGGATGATCGCGGTAACACCCGCGCCCACCAGCACGCCCAGCAAGCGGTTCGAAGTCAGGATCTCAAGCACACGTTGTAAACGATTGCCCGCAAACTTCTGCAGACCATCCGCCATCGACTCCATTCCATACAGGAACATTCCCAGTCCTCCAATGAACTGAAAGAGTGTTCCCAAAGTACTAATAGACATACATATTCTCCCATCATCTTTTGATCTTTACACGTAGTATGTCTTCACTATATCAAATAAATGTAAAAATAACCAGCAGGAAATGTAAAATCTGTGTAAAATCTGATATTCGCAACACTGTACTGCCTGAATGAGAGGATGGTTACAGGACAGCCCGGTATCACTCCTATGGCGCCGGGTTGCGAAAGCCGCCTTCCACAAACCGCCCGCTCGCAAACATCGCCTGAACAGCAACCCGGTAGTCAGATAGCTTCTGTGCCTTCTTAATCTTCTTCAATTCTTTTTCACATCCCGGAAAATGGCACTGGAAATAATACCAGAGTTCCTTCATTTTAAACAAAGTATTCCGGTCGCCAGACATGATTTCTGCATAACCGGTCAGGAGGCGATCGTGGAATTGCTGGAAGGATTGGAGATGAGTCGAGGATAGCAGATTCCGCACCTCTCCAAAAATCCACGGACTTGCAACCGCCCCACGCCCAAACATCAACGCGGCTAATTTCGTTTTTTTCTGCATTTCGCCTTTGTCAGACGGTTCATCTTGTCCTACAATTTCTTCCATGAGCGCAGACGCATCCGCCGCCGAAAAAAGATTTCCATTATAGCTGACCGGGCAGCGGCTCTGCTCCAGCGCATACGCAAATGACTCCCTCCGTATTTTCCCCTTATAATAGTCCTCGCGCACTCTCGGGTGTACAATCAGTTCTTCCAGCGGATAGTGATTATAGATAGCAAGCAGGCGTGGAAATTCAGACGCTTCTTTCATGCCGATCCGGGTTTTGATCGACAAACGCACCGGCTTTCCATCCGACGCGTGGATTTTTTCCAATCCGTTGCAGACTTCCTCCAGAAACAAGCTCAAATCTTCCGGCTCGGCTAAAAATCCCGCGCCCTTTTTCTTCGTAACCACCGTCCCCGACGGACAGCCCAGGTTCAGATTAACCGTCCTATATCCATACTCCGCCAGTTCCTCGCAAACCCACAGAAAATCTTCCGCCGAATGCGTCAGAATCTGCGGGATCAGGCATAATCCCTGATTATGCTCTGGAAGAATATCGTTCCTCTCCCTGGATGTCAGCTTATGGCTGGAACCTGGTGCAATGAACGGACTGTAATACCGGTCAACGCCCCCATAAATGACTGCATGCACCTGCCGGAATACGTATCCCGTGATTCCCTCCATTGGTGCAAAATCTAATTTTACACTCCTTGCATCGTTCGCGCTTATACGATTCGCGCCCACTTTTAATGCCTCTGGCTGAATCATTTTCTTCACGCTTCATTTCCTCCCAGTGATATGATATAGATCGGATTCTGCCCTTTCATCAAATGACTGGAACCAATCTTCTCCGCTTTTGCAATCTGCATGGACAGAATCTCCGCCTCTATCCCGCGCTCTTTCAGGTAACTCATAAGCACTGTCAGAGACTCCAGCGCAATCAGGTTGATCACAATCCGGATATCTGGGTTCAAGTGGAACAATTCATCCAGAATCTCGCGCATCTGTCCGGTTGTTCCCCCGATAAATGCCCGATCCGGTCGATGAACACTTACCTGTGCAAATGTCTCCGGCGCCTTTCCCGGCACGATCGTGACCGCCTCTGTTTTGGCTTTCTCACAATTTGCCCGGATCAGTTCAACCGCCTCTTCCTTATATTCAAACGCACACACATGAATCCCCGGACAGCTTACCGCCGCTTCCACACTGACAGAACCCGTTCCCGCGCCAATGTCCCAGAACTCACAGTCCTCATACAATTCCAGCTTGGACAATGACACGGTCCGCACCTCACTCTTCGTCATCGGGACCTTGCCCCGGATAAACCATTCATCTCGCATTTGCTACTCCCCATTTTCTAGATTCTCATATAAATTCACTCAATTGATATATTTTTTCTGACTCCCTTTGGCACATACATCCAGCCATTTTCGCAAAAAATCTGGACAGGATGCATAATAGAGATGCGGAAATCCGCCAATCTGTCCTCCCTTTTCATGGATGCAGCGCCAGCTTCGGTTTCCGGTCGGTTTGACTGCCTCCCAGTCGGTGCCCGGATCTTCGCTCTCCCAGTAATGGAACTCATGCCCGTGAATTTCCTGACCGGATGAGGTCAGCAGACGCACATAGCCAAACCGGCGCAGGCGGTTCGTCCGGTAAGCGTCAAATGGATAAACGCCAGCCATTTCCCAGTGTTTTCCATCGCTTCCTTCAAGAGTACGGTGTAAATATAAAAATCCACCACATTCCGCCAGAAACGGCATTCCCGCCGCAATCGACCGCCGGATACTCTCACGCATCGCCGCGTTCTTTGCCAGCTCCCGTGCGTAATTCTCCGGATAACCGCCGCCAAATAAAAGCCCATCCACTCTGTCCGGGATTTTTTTATCCCTCAGTGGACTGAAATAAACCAGCTCCGCCCCCATCTGTTCCAGAAGGCGGAAATTTTCCTGATAGTAGAAACAGAATGCCTCGTCACGGGCAACACCGATGCGGACGCGCGAGGTGACTTTTTGCTCTTGACATGCTGGGAATTTCGCTATACTTTCCGCCTCCATTGATTCGTTTTCTGCTTTTTCTTTCTCTTTGTTTTCTATCCTCAATGGCAGCATCCCTGCCACTTCCAGCACCCGCTCCACCGCGATTGACTTTTCCATCTGATCCGCCAATCGCCCGATCCGCTCGCGCAGCCGATCGATCTCGCCCGGCAGAAAAAGTCCCAGATGGCGGCTTTCCATATGGTATTCCTCGGATTCCGGCAGATAACCAAGCACCGGAAGCCCCGACGCCTCTTCCACGGCTGCTGCCAGTCGCTCATAATACATCGAAGAAACCCGGTTCAAAATCACCCCGGCAATATGGCTTTTTTCCCGGAAATGTAAAAATCCAGATGCCATTGCTGCCGCCGACAACGATGCGCCCTTACAGTCCAGCACCAGAATCGCCGGCGTGTCTGTGATCTCTGCAATTTCCCAGCTGCTGGCGGACGTTTCTGTTCCGCCCAAGCCGTCATAATAGCCCATGACACCCTCTAAAACTGCGATTCCCGCCTGTTCTTCCCGCACTGCATCCACCAAAACCTCCCGCACGCCTTCCGCCGGCAGAAAAAAGCTATCGAGATTTCGCCCGGGAATGCCGAGCACATAGCGGTGAAACATTGGATCGATATAGTCCGGTCCACATTTGCACGCGATCGGATTCAGACCGCGGCGGCGAAGGACTTCAAGCAGCCCGCAAGTCAGAAGGGTTTTTCCACTGCCGCTTTTTGGGGCGGCAAGCATGATACGTGGAAATACTCCGACAGAATCTGCAGGAAGCAAACGTTTATCTTCTTGTTCAAACCTTTTCAGCTGCTTTACATTCTTTATTTCATCCGTGACTTCCAGCAGCATCAAGCTCAAATCCGCAAATTCCAATTTTTTCATTTCTTCCGCGGTTCCGCTCCGGATCTGCTCTTCCGGATACGATAAGTTTTCACCAACCGTCACCTGTACATTTCCATATCCCGCCTGTGTCAGACGTTCACAAAACTGTCCAGCTCCATTTTTGCCGCCCATGAGGATAAACGCACGCTTAGCCGGTTCTTCTGGATCACACAGACGTTTCATCACCCGATCGACAGACAATTCTCTTCCATGTGCGGAATAAATCGCCGCATCTTCCCAGTGCGTCCCCAGGCGTGCCGCCAGATAACTGACACAGGATGTACCCGGATAGACGGTAAATGGATAACCAGCTTCCCGCAGCCGCTCTGCCATCCTGGATGCCCCGCTGAAAAAGCCGGTATCACCCGAATACAGGATGACCGCCTGCTTCCATTCCGGGTGCTCTGATACAATCTGTATCACATCGTCAGGAAGATATGCTTTATAGCACTTCCTTTCTTTTTCCACCGCAGCCGCTGATTCCTGTCTGTTTTCAGCTTTTCCTTCCTTGCTAATCAGCAAATCATTCTGCAGCGCTCTCTCCGCGGATTCCAGCATACGCCCCGCGCCAATCAAGGCGTCACTCTCTCGAATTGCCCGAAGGACTTCCCCTGTCATCTGGGACGGCTGTCCCATGCCAATTCCCGCCAGAATCAAATGTGTTTTTAACTCTCCAACATTCCCCTCATCCGCCTTCTTCAGCACCTCCATTGCCTCTTCCAGCGAAATCCCATCCTCCTCCGGTCTGCGGATCACAACCACTCTGGTTCCATTTTCACGCGCCGCTTCCACCTTTTCCTGAAATCCGCCCGCACGCCCGGAATCTTTCGTCAATAGCCACTCCGCTTTTGTCTGTCGGAGAAATAGCGTATTCATTTCGGTGGAAAAAGGTCCCTGCATCGCAATCAGATGGCTGCCAGTTATCCCCAATTTTTCACATTTCTTCAAAACATTCGAAGTTGGAAGCACTCTTGCATACACCCGTTTTTGATAATCTGGTATCTGGCACAGAGCTTCCAGTTCTTTGCTGCCGGTTGTGGCAAAAATCACGCCGGAAACAGAAGAAAGAAATGACACTGCCTCCTGAATGGAATCAACCTCGACCCAATCACGTGCTTTCTTTTGTTCGCCCTCTGCGCGCAGGCACCGTTCCAGGCGGACACCGGTCCGTCCGCACGCTTCCTGGATTTCTTCTGAAACAAGTCTGGCATGCGGATGGGTTGCATCGATCACAAGATGAATCCCCTGGTTTCGGATAAATTCTTCCATCTGGTAACGATCCATCCGTCCACGTAAGACTTTTATCACTGAGGATGCCTGAACATTTTTCAAGCTTTTCTTTGCAAAACAAATCTCTTTGTCAGCGCATTGCCCACTTTCCTTCGTATTGTGGTTCAAATCTGGATTTCCTGCATTCCCAGACTCCATCAGCTCCTCCTGCAAAAGCTCTTCTCCATACTCCGAAGCCACGCTGACCCACGCCTCAATTTTTTCCCGGCTGCAATATTCCGCCAGCAGGCGCCCTTCTGTCGTTCCTCCAAATATCCATATTTTACACATCGCGGTATCCCCTCGGTGTCACCAGACATCCATTTAACATCTGCGTTTCCTTATTTCCAATAAATACGGTTGTAAACATATCCACCGGCGTCTTTTCCAGTTCTGCCAGTGTCAGAAGGTGCACCGCCTCGCCCTCGCGGCCAATATTCTGTACATATCCGCAGGCAGTCTCACCACTTTTATACTCTAAAAGAATCCGGCAGGCACGCTCCAGATAATCGTGGCGTTTCCGGCTGGATGGATTGTAGAGGCAGATAATAAAATCCGCTTCCGCCGCTGCACGCAGCCTTTTTTCGATCACTTCCATCGGCGTCAGAAGGTCACTCAGGCTGATCACCGCAAAATCATGTCCCAACGGTGCACCAAGAATGGCTCCGCCTCCCAGTGCTGCCGTCACTCCTGGAATTACTTCCACGTTCACATCTGGGTACGCCTCTGCCATCTGCAGCACCAGCCCCGCCATGCCATAGACGCCGCTGTCCCCACTGCAGATCATTGCTGTTTTCCGACCATCCTGCGCCGCTTTCAATGCCATCTCACAGCGTTCCTTTTCCTGGCGCATCGGCGTTGTCAGAAATTCCGCCTGTGGATAAAATTCTTTTACCAGGTCCACGTATACCGTATAACCGATGATCACCTGGCTTTCCTGCAAAATGCGGTCTGCCCGGACCGTCATCTGTTCTCTCGCCCCCGGTCCAATTCCGATCACGTATAATTTTTTTTCTTCCACTGCTGCCTCCTTACTTGCTCCGATGCCGGAACCGCTACTGCTGCCGTCACACCGTTAAACGCCATTTTCTGTACTCTCAGATCGATCGCAGGCAGATTTTTCTCATCCATCTCCCGTTCCCGGTAAATCCGGCGCACCCCCATGACGGCTGCACGCTCACAAACATTTCCTACCCCTACTGTCTTCCGCACAAACGGCGATTCTGCAAACTTCGTACCGGCACTCTCCAGCTCTTCCGGGGTAAAACTCCACAGTTCCACATCCCACTCCTTCGCAAGCGCCAGAAATGCCATCTCATTTTTCTTCCGATCCACCGTTGCAATCGCCCGCACCGCACTTTTATCAATCATCGCCCGAGAAAGTGCCACTCTTGCCATCTCCCGGACAGCATTCAGGGACGAATCCCGGCGGCATCCCATTCCAAGAACAACCGTTCGCGGATACAGGCGCAGAAGTTCCGGCGTACCTGATTCATTTTCCGGCTCATAACTTTGCTCTTTCTTCTGCTCACTTTTCTGCCCAAGCGATCCTATATCGGATTTTCCGACAGACATATCTATCTCAGCCGCCTTCGCCGAATCGCCGGTTTCCACTGCCACTACCGCCGCTGCTTTGGCTGCATCCCGCTGTTCCTTCTTCTCCTGCAGCCCAATCACCATATCCCGGCGCACCAGAGACGCTGGGGCATTTTTCGGGCATCCACCCTGTTTCAGCGTCACATAGATGTTTTCCTTCTGCCATACGCCCGGAGTAATCTCTGCCGGAACGATTCCATCTACTGGATAATCACTGAAAAAGCCAATTTTTTCACCGCGCAGCTCCGCCGCAGAGATTTGTTTCGCCAGTTCCCGGTCACTGATCACCAGCTCATTTTCCGCTGCAAATACATCAACTGCAAATGCCTGCCGCAGATCCGTTGCCGTCGTAATTACCGGTTCTGCCCCCAGAATCTGCGCCGCTGTCTCTGCCAGTTCATTGCATCCGCCCACATGTCCAGACAAAATCGGGATCGCATAACGTCCCTGCTCATCGATCACCAGCACCGCCGGATCTTTCAGCTTATCCTGCACCCACGGCGCAATCAAACGGACTGCAATCCCCGCCGCCCCGACAAACAAAATTGCTTCCTTCTCCTGAAATGCTTCCTTGACCACCTGTTTCAGCGGTTTCGAATGTTCGGATCCTGTATAATCTAAAAAGTCAAACGCCTCTTCCATCTGCTGGCTTAATTTCTCCAGCAGACGCGTCGCCGTCTCTTTTCCCTGCGCAGTAAAGCAAATGCAGATACCGTTCCTGACCCGAAGTTTCAACTGCTCCATTTATAACAATCCCTTTCTATTACTCATATACAAAACCATCCGTCCCCTGACGGAATTCAGTTGTGAATTCTGGCGCATATAAACGTGAGCGCTCGTATCCCGCCTGGGCAGTCACATCCCCGACGATAATCAGAGCTGTTTTTTTGATATTTTCCTGCTCTGCCGCCTCTGCAAGCGTGGCAACCGTGCAGACAACCCGCTTTTCATCCGGCCAGGTCGCTTTGTACACGATCGCCGCTGGCGTGTCCGCCTCATATCCGCCCTTTATCAGCTCTTCCGAAAGCTTCTTCAACATTCCCGTGCTTAAAAATATAACCATAGTCGCATGATGCGCTGCAAACGACGCGATGCTCTCCCGCCCCGGCACCGGCGTCCGCCCCGCCATCCGGGTGATAATCACGCTCTGCGAAACGCCCGGCAAGGTATATTCCAGATTCAATGCAGATGCCGCGCCGCAGAAAGAGCTGACGCCCGGGCATACCTTATAAGAGATATTTAACTTGTCCAGCTCGTCCATCTGTTCCCGGATCGCACCATACACGCAGGGGTCGCCCGTGTGAAGCCGCACCGTCATCTTACCCGTCGATTCCGCTTCTTGGATCTTTTCGACTACTTCTTCCAGCGTCATTTTCGCACTGTCATAAACAACGGCTGATTCTTTTTTATAATCCAAAAGCTCTGGATTGACCAGAGAACCTGCGTAAATAATCTGGTCTGCCTGATTCAAAAGGCGTGCTCCCCGCACTGTGATTAAATCTGGCGCTCCCGAACCTGCTCCGACGAAATATACCATATATGTGATTTCTCCTTTTTTATTTAATATTCGAATCTCAACTTTTCGTAATTTATGATTATTCAATCTATCATTACTTCCACGCCTCTCTCCATCTCCAGCAGCTCCCGCACATACGCATCCGCCCCAGCTGTCCGCGCCATCAGTCCATAATTGCTTGAAAATAGCATTACCTCTGTCTGAACGCCGCTCTCTTCTTCCAATACCGCTTTGACCTGATTCGCCACCTGCTCCATGACCTGTTTCAGATATCCATGTTCATATAGGAAATCTGCCGCTTCCTCAGTCGTATTCATCGGCAGCAGGGCATCTGCCTCCGGAAATCCAACGGTCCGCGCGCATGCAGACAAAATCTCCATCCGCCTGTCACCATACCGGGAATGTGTATTCATCACACCACCTGCCACTTTGACCAGTTTTCCAACATGCCCCGCCAAAAGTGCCTGGTGAATTCCTTCCTGTGAAAGCATTTTAAAGCTGGTCCCGATAAAATTACTGCACTTGATGAAATTTTCCATCGAAAGCCCGGTTTCTTCTTTTAAAAATCGTTCTCCATAATTGCCTGGCGCCACTGCCAGCAGCGAAACATCCTCCTGGGCGTGCACCCGGATATCCAGCCGGATCGTCTCAACCAATGCCGCCTCACTCATCGGGTTCACAATCCCAGTTGTACCAAGCACCGAGATACCACCGATGATCCCCAGATGCGGGTTAAACGTTTTCTCCGCCAGCTCCCGCCCGGAAGGGATAGAAATCTCAATCCGCAAAGGTAACTCCGGCATGCCCGCCTCCCGGCGTGCCAGAGCCGCCTCCCGGAAAATAGCCGTCCGCGGTACCGGGTTGATCGCGTAATGCCCCACCGGACACGAAAGACCGTCCCGCGTCACCATGCCGATGCCCTCGCCGCCGGTTACCTCAATTCCCGGATACGCCGGGTCTGTGTAACCGCTTTCAGTTATGCTATCATGACAAGCCAGGACGGCCCGTGCACAAACCAATGTCCCATTCGTCACATCCGGATCGTCACCGGAGTCCTTCTGTACACCGCATACTGCGCTATCTTCCTCCCGCTCTGCCCGGACAATCGGCAGAATCGCCCGGACGCCGGAAGGTGTCACTGTCTCTGCCGCCGCAGGTGCTTCCCCTGTGCAGAGAAACAACACCGCCGCCCGCGTACACGCCGCCGCGCAGGTTCCGGTCGTAAATCCGGTTCGAAGTTCCTTTTTTTCATCTGTCTGTTTCTTTTCCGTCTCCATCTGCCTCCCTGTATGCCATTTTCTGCCTGAAGATTCTTCTGTCCATTATAGGAGATTTACACCCGACTTTCAACTTATTACTATTTATATTTAAAATTCCAGTAACAATCCCTCATTTTCCCCTTGCACTTTCCTCAACTGTGCGGTACAATACGGAATATAAATAAGTAGATTTAATTACATATTCAAGAAATAGTTATTATAAACGTGCAAGGACAGCTAACATGTAAATATAAAAAACCGGAAAGATCTTCTCTTTCCGGCATTTTAAGTCTCACACACTTTAAAACAATACAGTTTTAAACAACAACGCGAAACATTATTTGGTACGGACAACCAGATGGGCATTGACATACTCCCAGGAGTATGTGCCCGCTTTGCCGCCATCCTCAATGAAAAATGGAGTTACCATCTTGTAGCCTTCATCCATCATCATGGTTGCAGCTTCCAGACATGATTCCTCTTCGTTTTCAAAATCAACATTAATGCATGGATTCTCTTCCATGGAAGGATTGTCCTCATTCGGATCTAAATGTGCAATTGCGTACTGCATATGAATTCTCCTTTTCCTTATGATACTGAGAGTCTGAAAACTCCCTGCCACTCATTATAACTATCTTTCAATCAATCGTCAAGCACCTGCGGGCGCACCTTTACTATATAAAATTTTGGGGTGAAAACATGAATACAATTATCAATTTAATCGAAAAAACCTACTATTTCCTCTGGGGCGACTGGATTCATCTGCCGCTTCCTGGCGGAACAACCATCAACCTGCCGCTTCTGGTTCTTCTGCTCGTCCCGACCGGTATCTTCTGTACTATCCGGACGCGGTTCCTGCAGATCCGAATGCTTCCGGATATGCTGCGCGCGCTGCTGGAAAAGGCCGAAACTGGACACAAAGGTGGCTCTCTCTCCGCACTTCAGGCACTGATCGTGTCAACTGCGACCCGCGTCGGTATGGGAAATCTTGTCGGTATCGTTGCTGCTCTCTCCGCCGGAGGCGCCGGTGCGTTGTTCTGGATGTGGGTAACCGCGCTGCTCGGTTCGGCAACCGCTTTCATCGAGGCGACCTTAGCCCAGCTTCACAAACAGCCGGATCCGCTCTACGGCGGTTACCGCGGCGGTCCTGCTTACTACATTCACGACTGGATCAACAGCAAACGCCAGAAACAGGGAACGCCGGTTTCGAAGAAAAATTTTCTCTCCGTACTGTTTGCGCTCTCCGGTCTGATCTGCTGGTGCGGTATCAGCCAGGTCATCAGTAATTCCGTGACCTCTTCCTTTAAGAATGCTTTCGGCATCCCGCCGATCTACTCATGCCTGTTTTTAGTTCTCCTTGCGGCAGTCATCGTTCTTCGGAAAAATGCCTCCGTCAGGGTTCTGGATCTGCTGGTTCCGATCATGGCAGGCATTTATATTATCCTGACCCTGTTTTTAATTATCGTGAACTTCCGCCAGCTTCCAGGCGTTTTTGCCCGCGTTTTTGAGGAAGCACTCGGTCTGCGCCAGGCAATCGCAGGCGGCTTCGGCGCCGTATTGATGAACGGTGTCAAACGGGGACTTTTCTCCAATGAAGCAGGAAGCGGTTCCGCCCCGTGTGCGGCAGCGACGGCAGAAACCTCCCATCCTGCCAAAGTCGGACTGATGCAGGCAATGGGCGTTTTCATCGACACGCTTCTCTGCACCTGCACAGCCATGATCATGCTGCTGGTCCCGGCTGATAAAATCTCCGGTCTGGAGGGCATGGATCTGCTGCAGGCGGCGATGAGCTGGCATTTCGGGGAATTAGGCGTCATTTTCATAGCCGTAATCCTGTGGCTGTTCAGCTTCACGACCTTCATCGGCATCCTCTTCTATGCCCGCTCCAATGTGAGCTACCTCTTCGGAGACACCTGGGCCGCCCAGACGGCATACAAGATTCTCGCCCTGATCATGATGTTTGTCGGCGGACTGACCGCCTACACCTTTGTCTGGGATCTCGGTGATGTCGGTGTCGGTCTGATGACCGTCTTCAACCTGATCGCGCTGATTCCGATGTCGAAAGAAGCGCTTGTAAGCCTGCGGGATTATGAGGCAAAATATAAGAAATAAAAAAACATCCTCTGCCAAAATGAATGATAGCAGAGGATGTTTTTTATTTAATGATGGAACAGACGGATTCCCGTAAATGCCATTACAATGCCATATTTATTGCAAACCTCGATTACATTGTCATCACGAACCGATCCGCCCGGCTGTGCGATGTACTGAACGCCGCTCTTGTGCGCGCGCTCAATGTTGTCGCCAAATGGGAAGAATGCATCAGAACCAATGGTTACACCCTTCATGCCGTCCAGCCATGCGCGTTTTTCCTCACGGGTAAATACCGGCGGTTTTACCTTGAAAATTTTCTGCCATGCGCCCTCTTCCAGCACATCCATATATTCTTCTCCGATATAAACATCGATCGCATTGTCGCGGTCTGCACGCTTGATTCCATCCACAAACTGAAGATTTAACACCTGCGGAGATTGGCGCAGATACCAGTTGTCGGCTTTCTGACCTGCCAGACGGGTACAATGTACACGGGACTGCTGACCTGCGCCGATACCGATCGCCTGTCCATCCTTCACGTAGCAGACAGAGTTGGACTGTGTATATTTCAGGGTAATCAAAGATACGATCATGTCGATCTTCGCGTTATCCGGCAGCTCTTTATTCTCAGTCACGATATTCTCCAGCAGCTCACGGTTGATTGCCAGATTATTTCTACCCTGCTCAAAGGTCACGCCAAATACCTGTTTGCGCTCCACCGGAGCCGGTACATAATCCGGATCGATTTCAATGACATTGTACTTGCCATTTTTCTTTGATTCCAGAATCTCCAGCGCCTCCTTGGTATATCCCGGAGCAATCACGCCATCCGATACTTCTCTCTTGATGATGCGCGCCGTATCTACATCGCAGACATCCGACAGAGAAATAAAATCGCCGAAGGAAGACATGCGGTCTGCACCTCGTGCTCTGGCATATGCACACGCAAGCGGAGATAAGTCTCCCATATCATCGACCCAGTAAATCTTACGCATCGTCTCGTCTAACGGAAGTCCTACCGCTGCACCTGCCGGAGAAACGTGCTTAAAAGAAGTTGCCGCCGGAAGCCCGGTTGCCTCTTTCAGTTCTCTTACCAGCTGCCAGCCATTGAACGCATCCAGGAAATTGATATATCCCGGTTTGCCGCAAAGTACCTTGATCGGAAGCTCACTGCCGTCCGCCATAAAAATGCGGGACGGTTTCTGGTTCGGGTTGCATCCATATTTTAACTCAAGTTCGTTCATCTTCATTCCTCCTGTATACCCATTTAAACGCATGAATAAACAATTTTGTCTCTGACCTGTTTTCATTTTCAGACGGTTTTTGACTTTTTTTAACTATTTTCCAGTCTGTTCCTACTTATTTTTATTAATGATCTTCGTCTGTGTCTCTCTGGTCGCAATATCAATATAGCGCACAAACAGAGATACCTTATTATCCGGGTTCAGATTCTCCCAGAGTGTCGCTGCAAACTCATCCAAGCTGTCCGGAATCTCGATCTTTTTTGGCTCACCCTCGAAGCTCGGAAGCGGATTGCCGTCGTGCATATAGGTGTGGATGAAATGTCCCTCGCCTGCAACCGGCTTCTCATACGCATATGTATAACGATGGCAGGAATCCGGATTGCCGTCGTTGGATTTCAGAATCGACAGCGCATAGTTGTAACCGCCATCCTCGATATGCAGGATACCGGAAATACGAGGTGTGTAGTTCGGCGCATCCGGCTCGAACTCGCGGCTTCTGAGGGACTGCTCAAAGGTCATCTGGCGATCCATTCCCTCATAAATCGTATCAGTCTGATCGCCGTTGGTCACGATCGTTTTATTTCCCAGCACACGGACCGGTGCATAGATAATCAGACTCGGATCTTCCAGCTTCGCCGGGTCAAATGCCTGTGTGCGGATGCCCTCACCTTCTTCTACAAACACACGGTTGCGGCTGTTCTCGCTTCTTCCCATGATAAAGTATGCCGTAACCGCCTTCTTTCCGTCCGGCGTCCGTCCAATGATAATTCCGCGTCCCGGATAAGAATTGTTTTTCAGTTCCTCTGCTATCGATACAGTCTTCATAATGGCAAAGCTTCCTCCTTCATTGTTGTGCAATAATTCACTACTTTATATTTTACCACATTCTATTCTCATTTCCAGTTAGATTTATTGATTTGTTTTCAGAAGTATTGCTTATATATAGTACTGGTATTATTTTTTATTCTAATAAACATATAAAAGTACCTGCATTCTTTTACAAATGCCCTGCACTACTTCATGACAAACCGCTCTTTTACCGAGTTACTGTTCACGCATACGTGCCCAGTAACGGAATTTGCCGTGGCTTTGCATTTAAATACGGCAAATTCCTGCTGCCACCACTTTTTCTTACGGCACTTTCGGTTCCAAAAGTGCCTACCCGGGAACAGTAACTTTACCGATGCTTTTCAACAAAATACATCATAAAACAGACTGTTCAATCTGTACAATTCGGTGTATAATTAAAGAAAATATGCCATCAGGGCGATACATTTCACATATGTATACAGATTTTGGGAAATGACGGCATGAAGATAGCACAAAATTCGCAAGCGGTTTGCGCTATGCACCGTTACGAAAAAACGTTCATCATCAAAATTCAAGAAAAGGCAGGTTATGAATATGAAAAATGTAACAATTCTCGACCACCCGTTGATTCAGCACAAGATCTCGCTCCTCCGCAACAAGAACACCGGAACCAACGAATTCCGTTCCCTGACCGATGAGATTGCGATGCTGATGGGCTATGAAGCGCTTCGCGATCTTCCGCTGGAAGATCAGGAAGTAGAAACTCCGATCGAAACCTGCAGCACTCCGATGCTGGCTGGTAAAAAACTTGCCGTTGTCCCGATCTTACGTGCCGGTCTCGGTATGGTAAATGGTATTCTGGCACTCGTTCCGTCCGCAAAGGTTGGTCACATCGGACTCTACCGCGACGAGACAACCCATGAGCCGCACGAATACTACTGCAAGCTGCCAACCCCGATCGAACTGCGTACCATCGTTGTCACCGACCCGATGCTGGCAACCGGCGGTTCCGCAGTGGAGGCAATCGACTTTATCAAAGCACGCGGCGGAAAGAACATCAAATTCATGGCAATCATCGCTGCTCCGGAAGGATTAAAGAGACTGCATGAGGCACATCCGGATGTCCAGATCTATGTCGGTCATGTCGATCGCTGCCTGAATGAAAACGCTTACATCTGCCCAGGTCTGGGAGATGCAGGGGATCGGATTTTTGGTACGAAATAAATACTATAGCATTCACAAAAAATCGCTCTTCCCTCTTCCGGGTTGAGCGATTTTCCATTTTATCTTTATTTAAAATTTCGTTCTCAAATCGCTATCGCGTAAATTTTTCTGCTATAGCACCGCTATAGTACGCATTCAGCAATTTTTCCAGATCCTTGATCTTCTCTTTCAGTTCCCGTCCGATATCGGTATCTCCGACACACTTGCGCTCCGGCACCCATTTGACCATACGGCTCTCGGAGTGGATGTCACTCTCCTTTTCGATCGCCGCCTCGGTGGACTCAAATGGATCGTGCGCGGCCAGAATCAGACCGTAGGAGTTGTATATCAACGTATACCCCGCGATGCCGGTTTCTTTCTGATATGCTCTTGAGAAACCACCGTCGATGACGAGAAGCTTACCGCCGCATTTGAGCGGACTCTCGCCGTCTTTGGATTTGACCGGGACGTGACCGTTGATGATGTGCGCGCCCTCCGGTTCCAGACCGAACTCACGGAGAATGCGGTCAAGCACTTCCTCATTTTCCAGCATATCGTAATACGGATTTTTTACTTCTTTATGTGTCTCTTTTTCTGCCAGAAAATAGCGTTCAAACGTCGCCATCTTGTCCTTGCCGAACAGCGGGGAATTTTCATTCAACCAGATATACCACATCATATCCCTGCCTTTTTCCCGCTCTGCCTTATCGACCGCGACAAACCCCTTGCGGACATAATTGTCCAAAATATCGTACAGCGCCTTTCCCTTATATTGCTTGCCGTAGATCTCTACCTCCTTGAAGGTACCGTCCTTATTTAACGGAACGCAGCCATGGTAGAGAAGGTTATTGTTGTATACTTTATAGAGACTTCCCTTCGCCAGCAGGAATTTCATATGCTGCTGCAGCTTCTCGCAGTTCATGAATGCACGTTCCAGACGTTCCATAATATCTGCTTCTTCCGGTGTAAATGCATATGGATCTTTCGGATCTACGGTCGGGAAATTCATATCGAGCATCTTGTACTCTTTGCCGCCCAGCTCCAGAACACCGCGTTCAAAATCAATATGATGCAGAAGATTTCGTTTCTCCAGGCCAAATTCCGGATGACGCTTGATGATCTGCCCTTCCGCCTTGAACTGGATGATCGAGATCGCCTTGTGCATCTTCTGGTTCATCTCGCGCTCAGACGCACTGTAAGAGTCACTACCCTTTAACTGGAAGCAGGTGCACGGGTCATCCCCATATGTATTGATCGCAAAGGTTGCCAATGGAAGAAGGTTGATGCCGTAACCATCCTCCAAAATATCCAGGTTTCCATATCGCGCGCAGATACGGATTGCGTTTGCAATACAACCCATCTGTCCCGCTGCCGCGCCCATCCAGAGCACATCGTGATTGCCCCACTGGACATCAATCGAATGATAGGTCATCATCTTGTCCATGATGATATGCGGTCCCGGACCTCGGTCATAGATATCACCCACGATATGAAGATGATCGACCGTCAGGCGCTGAATCAGCTCGCTTAGCGCTATGATAAAGGCTTTCGCCCGTCCCACACGGACAATCGTCTGGACGATCGCATCGTAGTAGGATTCCTTGTCCTGCAGATCGCCGCGCTCAGTCAGAAGCTCTTCCAGCACATAAGCAAATTCCTTCGGAAGCGCCTTGCGGATCTTCGAACGCGTGTACTTGCTCGCTGCCCGGCGGCAGACCGCAATCAGACGATAGAGTGTGATCTTGTACCAGTCATCCGGGTTCTTCTCCGTCTGCAGAATCCGGCTCATCTTCTCCGCCGGATAGTAAATAAGGGTTGCCAGCGACTGCTTGTCCTGACGGCTCAGGGTATTTCCAAATACATCGTCAATCTTTCGCTTGACGGAACCGGAACCATTTTTCAATACATGGGAAAATGCCTCGTATTCTCCATGGATATCGGTCAGGAAATGTTCCGTTCCTTTCGGCAGATTTAAGATCGATTCCAGATTGATGATCTCCGTCGATGCCGCTGCAATCGTCGGGTAAAGCTCTGCCAGTCGATCCAGATAACGCGCCTGCAATGATTTCATGTTTTCTCTAACCCCTCCTGTTTGCGGACGCCCCTTTTGATCCTTTTTCACCCAATCCCGTGCAGCCTGCTTCCGATGCCTGTTATGCATATAAAACACATGCAAAAGATACACGCAGAAAGATGGAAAAGAATTTGTAATGCTTGTTGCAAACAATTACAAAAAATCGAAATGGCGTCTCATTTTTAATTCTGATACTTGTATCTTATCACACTTCTATTAAAAACGCCATTTCGATTCCTATAATAAGTATTATTAGTATTTGCGGGCAATCACGTATTTCTTCTTAAATTTAAAACTTATACCGCATCTGATACCAGATCACGTTTCCATGCACCGATTCCGAGATCCCTTCATTCTCAAATCCAAACTTGGCATAATAGGCTATCAATTTTTCCTTACACGTCAACACAAGTCCCTTCCTTCCCTGTTTTCTGGCATCCTCGATGGCGCACTGGAGCAACTGTCCCGCATAGCCATATTTCCGGTATGCCGGGATCGTATTGACACCAAAAATCATCTGCCATGCACCGTTTTCATCGTGCATTTCTGCCCGTTCGTACATCTCATCCGTCAGATCCGGCTTGTCTGTGACGAAGCCGTCCACAAACGCAATCAGCTTTTCGCCTTCAAACATGAGCCAGAAATGATTTTCATAATACTTAATTCTCTCCGCAAACTCCTCTTTCGTTGCGGCTTCCGCTGCCGGAAAGCATTCTGCTTCCACGGCTGCAATCTGAGCCAGATCTGCTATTGTCGCTGTTCTTATCTCCATAATATCTCGTATCATCCAATTATCCTCGTTCGAGGATAAAAAAATAATCTCCTTTCTCTCTTCAAAGGCATTCGCCCATATAATTCAAGTCGAACGTCCGTGAGACTTGGCGCGTGATTCTGGTCAGCAAAGCTGACATATTCTTTACAGAATCACTGCGCATCCTCGCGGAGCGTTTATCTCAGTCGGAGAATGGACTCCCACTGAGACAAATTTGCTATTACTCACCACCTGAAGAGGTGGGAGTCTTCTCGACTGAGATAAAAAACAGAATAATTTCGGTTCTTTCTTTGCAAATAAGCCAATGCATATAGTTTTTCCCATACACATCGGCTTATTTCACGCATCAGGCAGATCTCTCGATCCTGCCTTTTACTTCATATTCAACTATTTCCGCAGCTGTGCCAGGCGCTCCTGTACCTGTGCCATCATCTGGCGGTATTTCTCCAGCTTCTCACGCTCTTCGGCAATCTTTGCCTCCGGTGCGCGGCTGACGAATTTTTCATTACTTAACATTCCCTCGGAACGGGCAAGCTCTTTTTTCAGCTTCTCCTCTTCCTTGGTCAGACGCTCGATCTCCTTGTCCAGATCCACCAGCTCTGCAAACGGCATATAGATGGTTGCCTTTGCAGTCACAGCCGATACGGCATCGTCTGCGATTCCGCTCTTGTCCTTCTGAAGGACAACCTCGCTCGCATAGCCAAGAGTTGCGAAGAAGACACGGCTGTGCTCGAAGATGGCCAGAACTTCCGGATCCTCGGATACAACGTATACTTTTGCCTTCTTGCTCGGCGGTACGTTCATGGATGTGCGGACGCCGCGGATCGCGCGGACTGCATCCTTGATCGTCTCTACAGCTTTCTCCTCGTCTGCGAAATTCCACTCATCCTTGTACTCCGGCCAGGAAGAAATCATGATGGACGGTTCCTCATCCTGCAGATTGCAGAAGATTTCCTCGGTGATGAACGGCATATATGGATGCAGCAGTTTCAAGGACTGGATCAGAACCGTTTTCAGGGTCCAGAGTGCAGCTGCCTTGGTGGTGTCTTTCTCGGACCAGAGTCTCGGTTTTACCATCTCGATGTACCAGTCGCAGAACTCCTCCCAGATGAAATCGTAAACCTTCTGGAGGGCGATTCCCAGCTCGTACTTATCCATATTCTCGGTAACATCTTTTGCCAGTGTGTTGACCTTGGAGAGGATCCAGCGATCAGCCATCTGCAGGTCAGAAAGCTTCACATCCGTTACCGGCGCTTTTTCGATGTTCATCATAATGAAACGGGATGCATTCCATACCTTGTTTGCAAAGTTACGGCTTGCTTCCACACGTTCCCAATAGAAGCGCATATCGTTGCCCGGTGCGTTACCGGTCATCAGGGTCATACGAAGTGCATCGGCGCCGTACTTGTCGATAACCTCGAGCGGATCGATACCATTTCCAAGGGATTTACTCATCTTGCGTCCCTGGGAGTCGCGTACCAGACCGTGGATCAGGACGGTATGGAACGGCTCTTTGCCCGTCTGCTCCAGACCAGAGAATACCATACGGATAACCCAGAAGAAAATGATATCGTATCCGGTTACCAGCACGTCGGTCGGATAGAAATATTCATATTCCGGTGTATCCTTCGGCCAGCCGAGCGTGGAGAACGGCCACAGGGCGGAGGAGAACCAGGTATCCAGCGTATCCTCATCCTGATGCAGGTGGGTGCCGCCGCATTTCGGGCATACCGCCGGTGCACACTTGGCAACGGTCATCTCGCCGCAGTCATCACAATAATAAGCCGGAATCCGGTGTCCCCACCAGAGCTGACGGGAAATACACCAGTCACGGATGCCCTCAAGCCAGTGCAGATAGGTCTTTCCGAAGCTCTCCGGAACGAATTTAAGTCTGCCGGATTTAAGTGCCTCTACCGCCGGTTTCGCCATCTCTTCCATCTTGACAAACCACTGCGGTTTTACCATCGGCTCTACGGTTGTGCCGCAGCGGTCGTGGGTACCTACGTTGTGGGAATGCGGAACGACTTTGACTAAAAGTCCCATTTCCTTCAGATCCTCTACCATGGCTTTTCTCGCCTCGTAGCGGTCCATGCCCTGATATTTGCCCGGTACGCTGATGGTTGCATCGTCATTCATGATGCAGATCTCTTCCAGGTTGTGGCGTTTTCCTACCTCAAAGTCGTTCGGGTCATGTGCCGGTGTGATCTTTACGCAGCCGGTACCGAACTCTTTATCTACATACTCATCCGCGATGACCGGAATCTCTCGGTCGGTCAGCGGCAGTTTTAACATCTTGCCTACGATATCCTTGTAGCGCTCATCCTCTGGGTTGACAGCTACCGCAGTATCGCCTAACAGCGTCTCCGGACGGGTGGTTGCGATCTCGACGAAACGTCCCTCTTCGCCGACGATCGGGTAATTGATGTGCCAGAAAAAGCCATCCTGCTCCTCATGCTCTACCTCGGCATCCGAAATGGAAGTCTGGCAGACCGGGCACCAGTTGATGATACGGGATCCCTTGTAAATATAACCTTTTTCATACAGTCTGGTAAATACTTCCAGAACCGCCTCGGAACAGCCCTCGTCCATCGTGAAACGCTCGCGGTCCCAGTCAGCGGAGGAACCCAGCTTGTGAAGCTGTTTTACGATACGGCTGCCGTACTCTTCTTTCCACTCCCATGCTTTCTCCAGGAAGCCCTCACGACCCAGATCATGCTTGTCAATGCCCTGCTCTTTCAGCTTATTGATAACCTTAACCTCCGTTGCGATCGCCGCATGGTCGGTACCCGGCTGCCACAGTGCCTCATAGCCCTGCATTCTCTTGTAACGGATCAGGATATCCTGCATGGTGTTATCCAGCGCATGTCCCATATGAAGCTGTCCGGTAATATTTGGCGGCGGCATCACAATCGTGAACGGCTTCTTGCCGTTTCTGCGTCCGCGCTCTGCATCGGCGTGGAAATATTTGCTGTCCAGCCACTTCTGATACAGGCGATCTTCAATATCCGCCGGATTATATGTCTTTTCCAGTTCTTTCATTGATCGATTCTCCTTTTGTGTTTTAACTCATCAAATGCTGTTTATCCTCGCATTCTATCATGAACCACATCTTGTTTACCTTCATTTTGTGTAATTTCCGATGCAGTTTCTTACATCTGTTTCCGGACAATCTTGTACTCATCATCCGTCTGGTAGTACGGGCAGACAAAACGCTGGTTGCTTAAAAATGCCGCCATCTCGTCCTCATCCAGATCTGCCTCGCACAGATAATACCCATAATCATCGTCATAGACATAATTGCCGCACGTATCACAGCTTGTCAGCGGACCCTGTTTTTTCATCTGTTTTGTCCTTTCCGAAGCGCGTTTCCTATGAAAAAGATTGTGCCTTTTGTGTAATAGGGAATTCCAAGGAATTTCCCATTACATGAAAAAAGCCCCTTGCAGACATATCATCTGCAAAGGGCGTCATATACGCGGTACCACCTTAATTCAATCAGGGTTTCCGCCTGCCGGTGTTTCCTTTGCACACATCCAAACTTTACCCCAATCCTCTTGATTCTATAACGGGAACTCCCGGGATCTCTTATCCACCACTCTCTTTCACAGCATTCCTAAGTCATAGCAGAACGCGGTTTTTCAGAAATCCGGCTCCGAAGCTACCTTCCACATCCGTTTCCCGGAACCGTCTCTCAACCTGCGCGGTTCTCTCTGTCAGGACTTCTATGTGTACTCCTCTTCTTCACTGCCTTTCATTTTTCAGTTCCTTGTTATCATAGAGGTTTTTCAGGAAAATGTCAAGGTTTTCGGCACAGGTTGGTAAATTCTGATGCCAGAAATTGCAGCTAAAATGGCAACAATCGCAACGACTACCAACAGCTCCGCCAGCGTAAAGCCCTTTTTCCTATTCTGTATATGAATTCCCATTCTTATCACCCACCTGCCACCTTTATCCCTTTTTTGTTTTATTCTATCACACGATTGTGAACTTGTCCTTAAAAATTCACGCAAAACGTTTTTCATCTGACGCACATTCCCATAAATCGAAAGAAGAGGCCTCCGCCTGCGGTTTTCACCGCAAAGCATCCGCCTCTTCCCCATTTCGTTGCTGTAATCAAATTCCTGCCGTCAATTAAAACAGCGGAACAACCGCTCCATCATACTTCGTCTCGATGAACTCTTTGATATCATCACTTGTCAGGACTTCCATCAGAGCTTTTGTCTTGTCGCTCTCCTCGTCACCTTCACGGACTGCTACGACATTTCCGTATGTCTGGGCTGCCAGAGAGTCAGAAGCCTCTACTGCCAGAGCATCGGTTACCTTTAAACCAGCCTCGATTGCGTAGTTGCCGTTGATAACTGCAATATCCGCATCCTGTAAGGAACGCGGAAGCTGTGCTGCCTCAAGCTCTACGATATCCAGGTTCTTCGGGTTCTCTGTAATATCATTGATGGTTGCGGTCAGACCTGCATCCTCTTTCAGTGTCAGAAGACCCTGATCCTGAAGAAGCAGAAGTGCTCTTGCCTCATTGGTTACATCGTTCGGGACAAGAACCTCTGCGCCGTCAGCCAGCTCATCTAAAGAATCGCTCTTGCCTGCGTAGATGCCGAATGGCTCATAATGGATTGCGCCTGCACTTACCAGATGAGTGCCATTCTCCTCATTAAAGGTATCGAGATATGGTTTGTGCTGGAAGTAGTTTGCATCCAGATCGCCGGACTCCAGTGCGTTGTTCGGCTGTACATAATCAGTATACTCTACGATCTCCAGATCGTAGCCCTTGTCTGCCAGAAGGTCTCTTGCAGCTTCCAGGATCTCAGCGTGCGGTGCCGGACTTGCGCCTACTACCAGCTTCTCCAGATCGCCGTCTGCCTCTTTAGCCTCTGCGGTGCTCTCCTCTGCTGTCTCTGCAGCGGTCTCAGCAGTTGTCTCATTCGAGCTGGAAGAGCAGCCTGCTAAGGATGCAGCTGCCAGCAGTGCCAGGAATGTGGTTCCTAAGAATGATTTTTTCATAGTGATTTCCTCCTCTTTGTGTGTTTAAATTTATATTTCAGAAATGTCCTGCATCTGCCACAGACGATAGGCTGCATTTCATTTCTGTAAATATCTTATTAACGGATTCTCTTATCACTTCTTCTCGAACTCCGCGTAAAGATCTCCTGAATCAGCTGTGCGATAATAACCAGAATCACAACGGTAACCAGCATCATATCTGCCTGATAACGGTGGTATCCATATCGGATCGCCACATCGCCCAGACCGCCGGCACCGACACAGCCTGCCATCGCGGAATATCCGAGGATTGTCGTGATCGAAATCGCCGCGCCGACTAACAGGGACGGCTTGGACTCCGGAAGCAGCACCTTGAAAATAATCTGCCAGGTTGAAGCGCCCATTGATTTTGCTGCTTCAATCACGCCTGCATCAATTTCCTTTAATGACGCCTCTACCATACGGCTGATGTACGGGAACGCCGCGATTACCAGCGGTACAACTGCCGCATTTGCCCCGATCGTCTTTCCCACGATCGCGCGGGTCAGCGGCATTACCATCGCTAACAGGATGATAAACGGCACCGAACGGAGCAGGTTGACAATCACGCCCGCCACTTTGTTGAACAGCGGCACCGGACGGATGCCGTCTTTATCGGTTACAACCAGCGCCACGCCGAGCGGGATGCCGATCAAATAAGAAATCAGGGAAGAAAGACCTACCATATATAAGGTTCTCCAGGTCTCTTTTACCAGCATACTGACTGTCTTCGCATCAAATACCATCTTAGCGCACCTCCTCATAGGTCACACCGACCGTTTTTAAATAATTGCAGATACGCCCTGCATCTACCTCGTCCTCCGGGAGCTGCAGAAGCATCTGTCCCATCGCCTTGCCCCCAATATCGTGGGTATCCGCGAGAAGGATATTGACCGGAACCTTGCAGGCTAATACCATATTAGAAATAATTGGCTCCGAAGATTCCTGTCCATTGAAAATAACGCGGATCTGGCGCGCTCTGGCAAAGCTTGTCTTCTGCCCTGCCGTCTCTCCTAGAATCAGCTGCCGCCCAATCTCCGACTTCGGACCGGAGAAAATATCTGATACCTTGCCAGACTCTGCAATGTGGCTGTGGTCGATGATCGCCACACGATCACAGATAGACTCAATAACTGCCATCTCATGGGTAATCACGATCACAGTAATACCGAGTTCGCGGTTAATCGTCTTAAGAAGCTCCAAAATCGATTTTGTCGTATTCGGGTCGAGCGCACTCGTCGCCTCATCGCAAAGCAGCACCTTCGGGTTCGTGGACATCGCGCGTGCAATCGCCACTCGCTGTTTCTGTCCGCCGGAGAGCTGTGCCGGATATGCTTTCATCCGTTCTTCCAGACCGACTAATTTTAAAAGCTCAGCCGCCCGTTTCTTCGCCTCTGCTTTCGGGACACCGGCAATCTCCATCGGAAAGCACACATTCTGGAGTACATTTCTCTGTGCCAGAAGATTGAACTGCTGGAAAATCATCCCCATCGACTGTCTGGCTTTCCGAATCTCCGCTTCCTTCATCATCGACAGGTTCTGTCCCTCAAAAATAACCCGTCCCGCCGTCGGTGTCTCCAGATAATTGATACACCGGACCAGCGTACTCTTTCCTGCACCTGACAGACCGATAATTCCAAAAATCTCGCCCTTCAGGATTTCCAGGTTAATATCATCTAACGCGGTTACCGTTCCGTTCGTTGTCTGGAATTGCTTTCCCAGTCCTTCCAGGCAGATGATCGCTTCCTTTCTCTGCTCCATGGTCTTTTCCCCTCTCTTTTTCCGAATATACAGCATTGATACCCTGTCGCATAAAAGATGCCACTACTGTTTTTCTGTCACAGGAAGCAGTTAGTGCCTTTTTGTGTCATAAGGAATTCCAAGGAATTTCCTATGACACAAAAAAGCCGCGGATCCAGTACGGATCGCGGCTTCCTATGCTATACTTACAGGTCTATCCGACCAGCCCGTTCCGTCTTTCATGCACACAAATATGACAGCACATCATACACATGCCGTTCATCATCATATTCATCTGCATGGCTTTACTCTGACGCATCGGACTTGTCCCCTTTCAGCTTATATTCCCTTATTCCTGATAGGAATTATTTGTTTATGAAGATACACCCATTTTCCGGGTTTGTCAAGTGTTTCCTGAATTTTTAAGAACTATTTTTTAGAGCTATTTCACTCCTGCTCCGGTTTTTGCACAGCTTCTCTTCTTTTTGATGTCTGGGGTTCCCGTGCTTCTGCACGGCTGCGGCGCAAATTTTCTCCTGGCATCTCCTGTTTCCGGCTGCGCCCTTTCTCACGCTCGCGGATGCGATCCGGCGTGCGGCTCTCAATGATATAGCGCGGGCGGTGCTTCGACTCCAGATAAATCTTTCCGACATACTCTCCGACGATTCCGACCGAGAGAAGAAGCAGTCCGCCGATAAACCAGAGCGATACCATCATGCTCGCCCAGCCGGTGATCGTATTGCCCCGGAAGAAATCAACCACCGCCCAGATAAGGAATCCAATACTGACAAAAAATGCCGCAATTCCCATGAACGTAATCATCCGGATCGGCTTTGTGCTCAGCGAAGTGATGCCCTCGATCGCAAAAGCCAGCATCTTTTTCAGCGGATATTTGCTCTCCCCAGCTGCCCGCTCTTTACGGTCATAATATACCACATCGGACGGATAGCCGATCATCGGGACAATCCCGCGCAGAAACAGATTGACCTCCGAAAATTCCGCCAGCCCTTCCAGTGCCCTCCGGCTCATCAGGCGGTAATCCGCATGATTATACACGGTGTTCGCTCCCAGCGCATTCATAATCTTATAAAATCCCAGCGCAGTTGTACGCTTAAAAAATGTATCCGTCGCCCTGTGGCGGCGCACACCGTACACGATGTCACAGCCAGCCATATACCGCTCGATCATCGCGTCGCATGCGTTCACATCATCCTGCAGATCGGCATCCATCGAGATCGCCGCGTCACACCGCCGTCTCGCCGCCTCAAAAAGCCCGGCTAAAAGCGCGTTCTGATGACCGCGGTTGCGGCTCAGCTTCACACCTGCAAACCGCTCGTCCTTCTCATGGAGTTCCTCGATCAGCTTCCATGTTCTATCCTTCGAACCGTCGTCTACCATCAGCACCCGGCTTCCCGGATGAATCCGGCGGCTGCGGGTTAAATCATCTAATTTTTTACCTAAAAATTCTGCCGTCAATGGCAGAACTTCCTCTTCGTTGTAGCAAGGCACCACGATATAGATAACCGGTGCATTTCTCATACTGTCATCTCCTGCCCGGGTCACTGTCCCTTCTATGCAGACAAGTCCCCTCGTATTTTCAAAAGCAGGTTTCCAGATACAGGTATCTTGCCAGAATCCCCCTGCAGCTGAAATCTGCTTTTTCTATATTTTCCTATTATATAGGAACTACATTAAAAAGAAAAGTAAATTTTTGACACATCCACCCGATTCCGGTATAATAGAATGGATATTTTTATCACTTTACTATTGCTCGCCACCTAAAGAGGTGGGAGTCTTCTCGACTGAGATAAAAAATCAAAAAAGGCAATCTATCAGGAGGTATTCATATGTCAAAAACCGAAAAAGCAAAGGTGTATTTTACAGATTTCCACACCATTGCATTTGGCGACGGTCTCCCTACCAAATTAAAAAAACTGATCCGTAAAGCCGGGATCGGTTCCATCGATATGGATGGTAAATTTGTCGCTATCAAGATGCACTTTGGTGAACTTGGAAATATCAGTTATCTGCGTCCGAATTATGCCAAAGCCGTTGTTGATGTCATCAAAGAGCTGGGCGGCAAACCATTTTTAACAGACTGCAATACGATGTATCCAGGCAGCCGCAAGAATGCGCTTGAGCACCTGGAATGCGCCTGGGAAAACGGATTTACCCCGTTGACTGTTGGATGTCCAATCATCATCGGTGATGGATTAAAAGGCACCGATGACATCGCTGTTCCGGTGGCCGGAGGCGAATACATCAAAGAAGCTAAGATCGGCCGCGCCGTCATGGACGCCGATGTCTTTATCAGCCTGACCCATTTCAAGGGACATGAGACGACCGGCTTCGGCGGCACGATCAAAAATATCGGCATGGGCTGCGGTTCTCGCGCCGGTAAGACCGATCAGCACAGCAGTGGAAAACCGCACGTCAAGGAAAAGCTCTGCCGGGGCTGCCGCCGCTGTCAGAAGGAATGTGCCAACGGCGGTCTCGTTTTCGATGAAGCCTCCAGAAAAATGCACGTGGATGCTGAGCACTGCGTCGGCTGCGGACGGTGTCTCGGCGCCTGCAATTTTGACGCAATCGAATTTGACAACAACGCAGCCAACGAGCTGTTAAACTGCCGTATGGCGGAATACACAAAAGCCGTTGTGGATGGACGTCCAAACTTCCATATTTCCCTGGTCGTTGACGTCTCCCCGAACTGCGACTGCCACGGTGAAAATGACGTACCGATCCTTCCAAATCTTGGTATGTTTGCTTCTTTCGATCCGCTGGCACTCGATCAGGCCTGTGTGGACGCCTGTCTGGCCGCTGCTCCGATGCCGGGCAGCCAGCTTGCAAAACATCTTGCTGATCCGGATTTCCACGATCACCATGACCATTTCACAAATTCCACACCAGAATCTGAGTGGAAAAGCTGTCTGGCACACGCGGAGAAGATCGGTCTGGGAAGCCGGGAGTATGAATTGATCACACTATAATAACATCCCCCCCATCTGCCAGCTGTGCCGCCGGTCTTTTTGCGGCCGCAGAGCTGTAAAAAACGGAGCCGACCCGGTCTTTTCTGCCGGTCGGCTCCGTTTTATGCTCTTCTTTATTTCTGAATCCAGACACCATTCGCATCGACTCTATATCCGTCCGGTGTCGTTCCATTGACAAACAATGCTCCGTCAGCACTCACATAATACCAGTATCCATTCGTCTGAATCCAGCGGCTCTTCGCCATAGCCCCGCTTTCGGTATAATAATGCCAGGAGCCGTTTACCATCTGCCAGTCACGCGCCATCCACGCATCTGCATGGAAATAGTATGTCTCCCCCTTGATCAGGAGACTCTCATTTGCCGCGTAGGTTCCGTTTGCTTTCAGGTATTTCCATTCATTTCCAAACTGCTGCCACGCACCGTCGCCCTGAGCAGCTGTATTGCCAGCTCCAGAGCTACCCGGTCCACCCTGGTTGCCGGAAGACGAAGTGTTCGTGCCAGCCGGTGTGCCGGATGCGCTTCCCGCCACCGCAAAACCATAGTCCAGCAGCTTCTTCGTATCGTCATAATGAGTCTGCGAACTCTTTAAAATAACTGCAATCAAGCGCACTCCATTCCTCTCTGCACACGTTACCAGCGTGTTGCCTGCCAGGGAGGTATAACCGGTCTTTCCGCCTATGATTCCCTCATAATACTGGGAATTTGCCGGATTGAGCATCTTATGTCCCATCGTAAGCGTCCGCACCGTCGGCACGCTGGCAGTCGCCGGGAAATCGTAATGCAGGGTCGATGCAACCTGACGCACCGTCGCATTATTGAATGCAGCATTTGCAATCAGCGCCATATCATGTGCGGTTGTAAAATGGTTCGCATTGTTCAGACCGTTCGGGTTTGCAAAATGCGTATGCGTGCATCCTAAGGACGCTGCCTTCTCATTCATCTTATCCGCAAACGCGCTGACACTGCCGGACACATGCTCCGCCAGTCCGTTTGCCACCTCATTTGCCGATTTTAAAAGCAGACCATAGAGACAGTCCTTAACCGTAAAGGTATCACCCGCCTTGACCTGCAGCGTCACCGCGCCCGATTCCAGATTCGAAACTGCCGTCTGGGAAAAGGTTACCGTATCACTCAGATTACAGTTTTCCGCTACCAGAAGCGCCGTCATCAGCTTCGTGATGCTGGCTGGATAATACTGCGTATCCGCATTCTTGGAAAACAGGAACTGGTTGTGCGTCGCATCATAGAGCACTGCGCCCTGCGCTGCCACCGTCGGCTGAGCTGCATTCTGTGAAGTAACCGTTGCTCCCGAAGGAACTGCGCCGGAGACCGTGCCTCCTGCCGCCTGTCCCGGACCGGTCGCCCCGTCTGTCGCAGCAAATGCCGTCCATGACACAGACATCATAAGTGCCATTCCCAGGCAGAGGGAACGCACGGATTTTTTCCATTTATTCATCGTATATTGTCCTTCCTGTATGTATTTTCGCTTTTCTCCTACCCGCCAGCTCCCGCAAACGTAAAGTTACGCTCACTCATTGCGCGGTCTTTAACGGATTTTGCCAGTGCTGCGCAGGTACAAATCATGCAAATCTGTCTTACATTTTACTTCATTTTAAGCGACAATACAAGTTGAAAGGAAAATTTGAAATTATTACAGATACTTCTTCCGCAGATCTGCCCCACTCTCTGCCGACAGATACGCCGGTGCCACATCAAAGACGGTCTTGCAGCCCTTCTGGCCTTCCTGGTTCATCTTGTATGCCGCGCGTGCGTATGCCACGATGATGGAGGAAGTAAATTCCGGGTTGGAATCCAGCTTTAAGCTGTACTCGATGATATGGTGGTTCTCCTTGTTCCAGCCGGTCTTGCCGCTGCGGAGTACGAAACCACCGTGCGGGAGACGGTTGTGATCGCGTTTCAGTTCTTCTTCGGTGATGAAATGAACCGTTGTGTCATAATCAGAAAAGTAGTTCGGCATGGTCTTGATCTCATTCTCGATCTTTGCCTGATCCGCGCCCTCTTCTGCCACAACAAAGCACTCTCTGGTGTGTTTTTCGCGGGTGGTCAGCTCTGGGCTGCTGCCGCTTCTGACTGCCTCCAGTGCACTCTCAACTGGGATTGTGTACTGTCTGGCATCCTTGACGCCCTCGATCCGGCGGATCGCATCGGAATGTCCCTGGCTGACGCCCTTGCCCCAGAATGTATAATTTTCGCCCTCCGGCAGGCATGCAGCTGCATAGAGACGGTTCAGGGAGAACATACCCGGATCCCAGCCAACGGAGATGATGCCAACCTTTCCGGATTTCTGTGCGGACTCATCGACTGCTGCGAAATGCTCTGGAATCTTTGCATGGGTATCGAAGCTGTCCACTACGTTAAACCACTGTGCATATTTCGGGGTCTGGACCGGCAGATCCGTAGCCGAACCGCCGCAGAGAATCAAAACGTCGATCTCGTCTTTCTTCGCCTCTGCCTCATCTACATGATAAACCGGTACGCCCTCGGTCAGGATCTTGACCGTTTCCGGCGCACGCCGTGTAAATACTGCTTTCAGTTCCATATCCGGATTCTGGCGGATCGCACACTCCACGCCGCGTCCCAGATTTCCATATCCTAAAATTCCAACTCGGATACTCATAGATATTCCTCCTAAGGGTACAAAATTTGCCACGGATCCGGCTCTATTTTCCAGCTTACGTGATCCGATTTTACTTAAAAATTTCAAGTGTTCCCATTATACACTAGATCCACCCGTTTTTCAATATAGGTGAATTCACGCGTACAGGAAACAAATTCTCATTTAATTCTCAACGAAAGCCTTATTCCAGCTCCTTCATTCCGGTATACAGCTCAAAATACCGCCCTTTCTGCGCCAGCAGATCTTCATGGTCGCCGCGCTCAATGATCTGCCCGTGCTCCAGCACCATGATTGCATTGGCGTTGCGGACTGTCGAAAGCCGGTGGGCGATGACAAAGGTCGTCCGGTCCGCCATCAGCCGGTCCATGCCGTGCTCGATGTGCTTCTCCGTCCGCGTATCGACCGAACTCGTCGCCTCATCCAGAATCAGGATCGGTGCTTTAGAAACTGCTGCCCGCGCAATGTTTAATAGCTGGCGCTGTCCCTGGCTTAAGTTTGCACCGTCGCCCTCCAGCATCGTGTCATACCCATCCGGCAGACGCATGATAAAGGAATGCGCCGATGCCGTTTTTGCCGCCTCAACAACTTCTTCATCCGTGGCATCCAGCCGCCCGTATCGAATATTTTCCCGTACCGTGCCGGTAAAAAGATGCGTATCCTGCAGAACCATCGCGATATTTTCCCGCAGCTCCTTCCGGTGCATCCGGCGGACATCGACGCCGTCCACCGTGATCGAGCCGCCCTGTATATCATAAAAACGGTTGATCAGATTCGTGATCGTCGTTTTTCCGGCTCCCGTCGAGCCGACAAAGGCGATCTTCTGTCCCGGCTTCGCATAGAGCGAAATATCCTTCAAAATCACCTGCCCCGGCTCATAGCCGAAAGTCACATGGTCAAGCACCACCTCACCGCGGATCGGCGCGATCGAAACCGCATCCGGCGCATCTGCCGCCTCCGGTTCCGCATCCAGCACTGCAAACACGCGCTCCGCGCCTGCCAGCGCCGAAAATACGTTTCCAACCTGCATGGAAAGCTCGTTGATCGGTCTGGAAAATTGCCGCGAAAAGCCTAAAAATACGGTCAGTCCACCGACATCAAAGTTCCGGAACACACATAGCAGACCGCCAATGCAGGCTGTCAGTCCATAATTTAACTGGCTTAAATTGTTCATGACCGGTCCCATCACACCGCCGAAAAACTGCGCCCGGATCTGTTTTTCTTTCAGATCCGCATTGAGCCATCCAAATTCTTCCTCTGCGATCTCCTCATGGCAGAATACCTTGACGACCTTCTGCCCCTGCACGGTCTCCTCAATATAGCCGTTCATCGCGCCAAGCGCCGCCTGCTGGGCAGAGAAATATTTCTGGCTCCGTCCGGCAACAAATTTACCGGCACGCAGCATCACCGGCATCATGGCAAGCGTAATCACCGTCAGCCACACGTTCGTGTAAATCATCAGCACCAACGTTCCCACAATACTGAGTGCACCGGATAAAAGCTGCACCAGCGTACTGCTGAGCATCATGCCGATCGTATCCACATCGTTTGTAAAACGGCTCATCAGATCGCCGTTGCTGCCGGTATCATAAAACCGGAGCGGAAGCGTCTGCATATGGTTAAACAGCTCTTCCCGCAGCCGCTGCAACGCGTTCTGCGCCACCTGCAGCATGATGCGCGACTGCATATAGGCAGCGGCAACGCTGACTAAATAAACCGATCCCATCACGCACAGGGAACGGAACAGCCCCGCCACATCGCCCCGGCTGCCATCTAAAGGCACAATATACCGGTTGATGATCGGGCGCAGCATATAGGCGCCCGCCAGATTCGTCACCGTCCCCAGGATCACACAGAAAAAGGCGACTGTCATCGCCATCCGGTCGCGTTTTAAGTATGAAAGCAGGCGCAGCATCGTCTGACCGCCCGCCTTGGGCTTTCCGCCCTTCATGACCGCCATCCGTTCCGGTCCCCGGCGGCGTTTCGGCGCGTCGGCTATGCGGCTGCCATATCGGCGTTTCAGGCTTTCAATCTGTTTTTCATCCATCATGCCATCACCTCCCCGTCTGCCCGTTTTCCATATTGCGTCTCATAGATCTCCCGGTACGCCTCACAGGATGCCAGCAGCTTCTCCTGCGTTCCCTCTCCGATAATCCTGCCGTCCTCAAGGACGAGAATCCGATCCGCGTATTCCAGCGAACTCAGCCGCTGTGCGATAATAAATTTCGTCGTATCTTTCAAATCTTCCCGGAATGCCGTCCGGATCGCCGCCTCCGTTGCCGTATCGACCGCACTGGTGCTGTCGTCGAGAATCAGGATCTTCGGCTTCTTTAAGAGTGCCCTTGCGATGCACAGCCGTTGTTTCTGACCGCCGGATACATTGACGCCGCCCTGTCCCATCTCCGTTTTGTAGCCTTCGGCAAACGAATTCACAAAGGAATCTGCCTGCGCATACACTGCTGCCCGCCGCACTTCTTCCTCCGTCGCCGTCTCATCACCCCAGCGCAGGTTTTCCTCGATCGTGCCGGAAAACAGGACGTTTTTCTGTAAAACCATGCCAACGCCGTCCCGGAGATTTTTCAGGGAATACTCCCGCACATCGATACCATCCACCCGCACACTCCCCTCTGTCACATCATAGAGGCGGGGAATCAGCTGTACCAGCGACGTTTTTCCGCTTCCGGTCGCACCGAGGATGCCGATCGTCTCTCCCGGCTCTGCCGTCAGGCTGATGTGGGATAGAACCGGCTCACCGCCTTCGCAGTAGGAAAAGGAAACATCCTTAAATTCCACGCGTCCTTTCTCAACCTTCCGGTCCTTCTGTGATGCATTTTCATCGCTCAGATCAATCGGCTCATCCAGCACCTCATCGATTCGCCGGATGGATGCCATCGCGCGGGAACTCTGCAAAAATACCATTGAGAGCATCATAAGTGACATCAGAATCTGTACAATGTAGGTCGTAAATGCCGTCAGATCCCCGACCGCCATCCGTCCGCCGATAATCAGGTTTCCGCCGAACCAGACAACTGCCAGTGTCGTCACATTCATCGCGAACATCATGACCGGCATCGTCGCAATTACGATCTTCAGCGCCCGCAGCCCTGCCTCCTTAAGCTCCCGGTTCGTGTCGGCAAACCGCTTTTCCTCGTAGTCTTCCCGCACAAAGGATTTCACCACCCGCACGTTCGTCAGCACCTCCTGGATGCCGCTATTGAGCGTATCCAGCGCTTTCTGCATGGCCGTAAACCGCGGGTAGGCAGTCCGTAGGATCCAGACGATCGCCGCCGTCAGAAGCGGAATCACCACCAGGATGACAGCTGCCAGTTCCGCATTCATCCAGAACGCCATCACAAGCGCCCCCAGGAACATGCCCGGCGCGCGCAGCATCATCCGAAGTCCCATCATAATCAGGTTCTGTACCTGCTGGATATCGTTCGTCAGACGGGTTACCAGCGATCCCGTGCTGAACGTATCGATATTTTTAAATGAAAACTGCTGCACTCTGGCAAATAAGTCGCGGCGCAGATCGCTGGTAAAGGAAATCGACGCCTTCGCTGCAAAATATGCCCCCAGAATGCCGCCTGCCGCCATCAAAAAGGAGGTAATCGCCATCACAAGTCCCATTTTGAGAATGTATCCGCCGTCTTTCTGCGCCACGCCATGGTTAATAATCATCGACATAAATTTGGGCAGCAGAATCTCACCCAGCACCTCCGTTACCATCATGAGCGGTCCCAGAATAAAGGCGCTCTTATATGGCAGTATATATGATTTGTATCGTTTCCATTGCTTCACGCTTTTTCCTCCTGCCCGTTATTTCTGCAAATTTTTTATGGATTCTGTTCAAACAGCTCCATCAGTTCATTCTGGCTCAAATCGCCCAGTGAAACCATTCCCTCTGAAACCACCTGCGCCGCCAGCGCAAGTTTCGCATTCTGCAACTTCAAAAGATTTTCTTCTATCGTATCCTTTAAGATCAGTTTGTATACCGTGACCGGCTTTTCCTGCCCGATCCGGTACGCGCGGTCGGTCGCCTGGTTCTGCGCTGCCACATTCCACCACGGATCGTAATGAATCACGATATCCGCCGCCGTCAGGTTGAGTCCCGTTCCCCCGGCTTTCAGGGAAATAAGGAACACCGGAACCTCATCCGAGGCAAACGCCTGCACCATCCGGCTGCGTTCTTCCTTCGGGGTTGCGCCGACCAGAAGATGGGACGAAATACCCTCCTGTAAAAGGCGTTCCCGAATCCGCTCCAGCATCGAGGCAAACTGGGAAAAGAGCAGGATCTTATGTCCCGCCGCAGACGCCGATGCGATCAGCGAAACACAGGTCTCCAGCTTCGCCGATTCCCCCGTATAATCTTCAAAACAGAGTGCCGGATCGCAGCAGATCTGACGCAGCCGCATGAGCTGGGAAAGCACTTCCAATTTTCCATTACCCGACCACGCGCCGCCAGCCAGCGCCTCTTTCAGTTTCAACGCCGACGCCGTATAAAGCTTCTGCTGCCGCCCCGACGCCGCCGAATAAACGATCCTCTCTTCCTTGCCCGGAAGCTCCCGCAGCACATCCTTTTTCAAGCGGCGCAGGACAAACGGTCCCGTCATCCGCCGCAATGCCGTCAATGCTTCCGGATCCTGATTTTTCACGATTGGCAGCTCATACCGCTCACGAAACTTCCGGTAACTGTATAAAAATCCCGGCATCAGGAAATCAAAAATGCTCCAAAGCTCGCTGAGCCGGTTTTCCACCGGCGTTCCCGTCAGGGCGAAACGGGCATTCGCCGAAATCTCCTTTACCGCCTTCGCTCCCTGTGTCTTTGCATTTTTAATGACCTGCGCCTCGTCAATAATCTCATATTCAAACGTGCGTCCCAGATACGCCGCCCGATCCCGTTTCAACAGATCATAGGACGTGATGATCACCTGCGCCCCCTCAGACGCCTCCATCCGCATCTGCTCCTCCAGCTGTTCCTGCCGTTCTTTCGCCGTCCCGGCAATCAGAAGCACGCGGATCCCCGGCGAAAACCGGGCAAATTCCTGTCCCCAGTTGTAGACGAGCGACGCCGGGCAGACGATCAAAGACGGAAGAGGTAATTCTGACCCACTGCCTTCATTTCCAGCCGCTTTCTGCTCGGTTTTTTCCTGATAAAATGCCGTCAGAAGCGCAATCACCTGCAGCGTTTTTCCCAGTCCCATATCATCTGCCAGGATCCCGCCGAAATGATACCGCGCCAGCGTCCGCATCCACGTATATCCGATCTTCTGGTATTCCCGCAGCGTCTTTTCCAGCACCGCCGGAACCGCATAGCTGACACTCTGCGCCGTTTTTAGATCGCGCACCATCATCCCGTAGGCTTCATCCCGCTGAAACAGTTTCATCCTGCCGTCGCCCGAGAGACTATCCAGATAAAAAGCACGGTAGGCAGGTATCTTCGCCTCCCCCGCCTGAAATTCACTCTTTGTCAGTCCCAGATCCGCAGTCAGGCTGTCAAGCGCCTGCAGGCCGCCGCCCGAAAGCTGCAAAAATTCGCCATTTTTCATGCGGTAATATTTCTTTTTTTGGCGGTATTCACTGAGTACCTGCAAAAGCTCCGCCGGGTCGATTCCCGCCGTCTCAATCTTCAGATCCAGCCAGCCGCCTCCAAGAGAAACCCCCATCGACACTTCCGGCGGGGGCAGGACGCGCAGATGGCGGACAGACTCTGACAGCCATACCTCGCCCACCTCCTGAAACTGCGGCATTCCCTCGCTCAGAACCCGGTACAGCGCTTCTTCATCCCCGCGGATCACCAGCTCGCCGCTCTTATCCTCCCAGTAAGAGAAGTACCGCGTGATCAGGCGGCTGATATAAAATTCCGCCGGTACATCCCGGCAGATCTCCCGCGGAACATGCTCGTCCGCCAGCGGCGAAAACGTAAAATCTCCGTAGGAAAGCGTCGGACGCAGACGCAGCTCGTCCGGCGAATCACTGTCAAACTCAAACCGGGCTTTCAACGCCTCTGGGCGGTATTTCTCCCAATCGATCTCCGGGCTCTGCAAGATCCCAAGTGCCTCCATGCCTTCCAGCACCCGCGCATAAAAGAGCGGAATATCCCTGCTTCCAACCAGCAGCTCCCGCTTCTCTTTCCGGCTTCCGCACTCTCTTCCGCCCTGTTCCATCTGCTCCAGAAAAACGCCCATCGTTTCTGTATACAGTTCACTGCATCCAAACAGATGCAATCCATCTGCCACATACAGACGCTGTTCTCCCCGGAACGAAGTTAGAGCCGATGGAACCGTAACCGCAATTCCATCGCCCCTTGCTTCCACCTCCACCGGGAAACGAGGATCCTTGCGCTCAACCCGGCACACACGTTCAGCACCTTTCTCGTCCTCCGTCTGGACTTCTTTTCCCTCTAAAAGATCAAACAGCCGATCCCTCGCTGCAGATCCCAGCGTTAACGCCCGCATCACCGGAAGCGGCAGCCCCGCATGACCGCGCATCCCCTCATAATGGCGTATGTAGGCGTCCGCCTCCTCCAGCAGAAGATCTAAAAATGGGCGGCTTTCCGGCGCAAAGGCAGACGGGACGTGTTCAAACGCCATGCCTTTTCCGTATTCCACCCGTTTTCCGCTGTGAACCGCCTGTGCAAATTCCAGCAGGTTTTTCACAATATACCGTTTTTCCCGTCCGATCCGTGCCTCCAAAAGCACTTCGCCGCGCCGGATCTGTAAATAGGGATGCAGATAGACCGGTTCCCGCTCTTCCTCGCCCAGAATCCGCGCTACTTCCCGGTTCGTGTACTCCCGGATCATCATCCGGATCTCCGGCGAAGTCGAAACCGGCAGTGTATGCTCAGCTTTCTGCTGACGGGCAAACGCCTCCTGAAGCGCTTTTGCATGCACGCAGGGACCCCGGAATGAATTTCCCTCCGCACAAGAACAAGAGTAGTCATAGATCTGACTACCCTTGATAAAAATTCTTGTCTGATATACCTTTGTCTCATCCTCAATCTGTCCCTGTACCCGTACTTCGCCCTTCCAGAAGGTATCTACGGACATTTTTATTATTTTCATGAGGATTCCTCCATATTACAGATTACATGTGTTCCGGCGATTCCATTCCGAGCAGATCCATACAGGTATCCAGCACCCGCTTGGTCAGCGTGATCAGGCTGATAAAGGCTGCCTGCTTCGCTGCGTCCTCCTCGGAGAGGATCTTATTTTCCAGATAGAATGCATTGAACGCATCCGCCACTGCCGCCATGTATTGGCAGAGCTTATGCGGCGCCGTCTCGTAGAATGCAGATTCTGTCACCTCGCCGAAACGGCAGAGCGCCATCTGAAGTGCTTTCTCTGTCTCGCTCTCAGCCGGACGGATCGGAACCACTTTAGCATCCGCACCGCGCAGTTCCTTGTATTTCTCCAGAATGGACTTGATGCGGACGATCATATACTGGATATGTGGACCTGTATTTCCCTCAAAGGAAATAAAGCGGTCTACATCGAAAATGTAATCTTTGGTCGCCTGATTCGAAAGATCGGCATATTTAAGTGCCGCCAGACCGACAATCTCCGCCGTGCGTGTCATCTCGTCCGCCGGAACCTTCTGCTTCTCCTGAATCTTCTCATATACCTTCTCATCGATATTCTTGATCAGGTGCTCCAGACGCATAACACCGCCCTCACGTGTCTTGAACGGACCACCGTCCTTGCCGTTCATCGTACCGAAGCCCAAGAAGATCATCGGCGTATCTTCTTTGACGATGCCCGCTTTCTTCGCCACACGGAATACCTGGATAAAATGAAGCTCCTGGCGCTTGTCTACGACGTAAATGTAGCGGTCCGGATGGAAATCCTGCTCACGTTCGATGATCGTCGCCAGATCGGAAGTCGCATACAGCGCCGCACCGTCGGATTTGCGGACGATACAAGGCGGATATTCCTTCGCATCCCCTTCCTGTGCGATATCGACAACCAGCGCGCCATCGCTCTCATAGGCGAGACCTTTTTTCTGTAAATCCTCGATCAGTCCCGGAATATATGGCTGCGCATCGCTCTCGCCCTTCCAGAGGTCAAACGATACATTTAAATTGCCATAGTTCTTTTTCAGATCCTTCAAGGACACGTTCATGATGTGCTTCCAGATCGCATGGAACGGTGCATAGCCACTCTGCAGTTTGAAGGTTGCCTGCTGTGCCCGCTCACGGAATGCCGCATCTACCTTGGATTTCGCGCTCGCTGCCGGATAGATATCCTCCAGCTCGGAAATCGTAAACGGCGGCTCCGACGGATACTCGCCGGTATAATCCGGGTCAAAATATACCAGATCCGGCTGACGGTCATGCAGCTCCTCGATGATCAGTCCCATCTGCAATCCCCAGTCACCCAGATGCACATCGCTGATGACATGGTGTCCCATATAGCGGCTGATGCGCTTGATGCTCTCTCCGATGACCGCGGAACGTAAGTGTCCGACATGCAGTGGTTTTGCCACATTGGCTCCGCCGTAATCGATGATGATCGTCTCCGGCTTCTTAACTGCGTTGAGTCCCAGCTTTTCATCCTCTGCCACCTGCTGTACATAGGATGCCAGGTAGCACGGATTCAGGCGGATATTGATAAATCCAGGCATCACGGCGTTGATCTCAGAAAACATCTTGCTTCCGGCTGTCTTTTCCACCACCTCATTGGCAATATCGATCGGTTTCTTTTTATACGCTTTGGCAGCTGCCATCGCGCCGTTACACTGATACTCGCAGAGATCCGGGCGGTTTGATACCGTCACGCGGATATACTTCTCATCGTACCCGCAGCCGGTAAACGCCGGTTTCAGTTCTTCCACGATCAAATCTAAAATCGTTTTCATACTAGATTCCCTTTCATAATTTATATCGCATATTTTCAAGAATGCCTCTGCATTCTTGCTGCGAGATGCGCGTCATGCAAAGCATGACATATTTCTTTTGCGCATCTTAAGCAATCCTGCCGGAGGCTATATCAGATGGGAGACCCGCTCCCACCACTGATACTAATTTGCTCCTCGCCACCTGAAGAGGTGGGAGTCATCTCTCATCTGATATATCCTTCCGCATTGCCTTTTTCACATCCTTGCGGAACTGCTTCCAGGCATCCTCATGATCCACGAAATACTTCGGGCACGCCTTTCCAGTCACGTCATAATGACGGATCACGTCTTTCGGACTTAAATCGAGCTGCTTGCACAGCCATGCAGTCAGTTTTACCAGCGAGTCATACGTCTCGTCTGTGAACTTTCCGTCTGCCGCCGGATGGCAGCACTCAATCGAAACTGTGTCCGCATTCCTCTCATTGGAGGCATATGCCTTCTCCCCGACCGGAACGCACTCGATGATCTCGCCGTCCAGACCGATCACGAAATTGCTGCTGACGGAAACGGTGTTACTGCCGCTCTGATCTTTCAATCCCTCAAAATAATCATGGTTCTGCTGTGCCGTCGTCCCAGGATTTGCCACATAGTGAATCACGATCCCGTTGATGACCGGAATATTCGTCCCCGGTCTGGAATAGCGGTTGACCGTGAGAAGCTGCTCATCAACCCAGTTTGGCATCTCGATCGTGGACGGATCGATCAGCTTGCGGATCATTTTCCCGCGCAGCGTCCAGCCTGTTCCCGCACCCAGGAGGAAAATAAGCAGACACAAAAACAGCCGCATCATCACACGGCGCTTCTTCTGCTGCCTCGTCCGCTCCCGGCGGATTGCCGTCTGCCTGCCGGATGTACGCCTCTTCCTGCCACCAGATCTGCGCCCCGGCTCATCCTCTTCCCCCAGACGCAGACGGTCTTCTCTTCCGTTCTCCATATTTATCACTCCCCATGAGCACCGCTCACTCCGAACCCGCTCTCTGAGATGAACCAACGGACGCGTCATAGACGCCTCCCCGATATGTTAAGCAAAAAAACTGTTGTAAAATCTCGACGTTTCCTCCGGATCTTACAACAGTTTCTCTGCTTGCTACTGTTCATGCGCTACATAACCAGCAAAGGAAAATGCCTGCCACAAACAGTAATCTCTGTTTCCAGTCAGAAACCTGTCAGTGACACGACTGCCTCCCCACAAGGGTACAAACGGTATCGTGAAGACCTTTCTGACGTATATGTTATAACTTAGACTCTGGACAGATATTCACCAGTACGTGTATCGATCTTGATCTTATCGCCCTGGTTTACGAATAACGGTACATATACAGTAGCGCCAGTCTCTACAACTGCCGGTTTGGTAGCGCCTGTAGCGGTATCGCCCTTGAAGCCCGGCTCTGTATCTGTGATCTCAAGCTCTACGAACAGCGGCGGTTCTACGGAGAATACCTTGCCGTTGTAAGAACAGATCTTGCACATCTCATTCTCTTTTACGAACTTGAGTGCGTCGCCGATTGTCTCCTGGTTTAAAGCTACCTGCTCATATGTGTTTACATCCATGAAGTTGTATAAGTCGCCATCGGAATACAGATACTGCATATCAACTCTGTCGATTCTGGCAGACGGGAACTTCTCGGTCGGACGGAAGGTTTTCTCTACAACGCCGCCATTCATTACGTTCTTAATTTTAGTACGAACGAACGCAGCTCCCTTTCCCGGTTTTACGTGCTGAAATTCCATGATCTGGTATACGTTGCCATCAATCTCCAGTGTGATGCCGTTTCTAAAATCGCCCGCTGATATCATAAATGATGCTCCTCCTTGAAAATACTCGCTTTATCTTTTTTATTTTATACTATAAAATCTTCTTTTTCAACTACTTTTTTGAAAACACAGGGCACATCATGTCGATTCCGCCCCTTATTTTTCTATAATTGCCGATATTTTTTCTGAAAACAACTGATTTTCCACCGTTTCCGGCACTCCTGTCAGCATCCGGTTCTGCCGCCTGGCAAGCTCTTTCAAACCGTTCAAAAACACCCGGCTACAAACTTCCGCTATTTTTTTTCCTGTCTTCTCACATAGAACCACAGAACAATTTTCTCCAGATACCGCTTTAACACAATCTGGATCTCTTCCTTCGGATTGATCGGTTTTACAAGAATCGAATAGATGCCTGTCCGCCTCGCCCCGTACACATCCGTAAAGAGCTGATCCCCGACAAACATCGTCGAGCGCTCGCCCGTTCCCATCCGGCGCATCGCCTGCCTGTATCCGCTGCGCTTCGGTTTTCTGCCCTTGTAAATATAATCCGAACCTACCTGTCCGGCAAACGGGGCGACCCGCGCCTCCTTATTATTCGAGAGCAGACAGGTGTGGAACCCTATCGCCCGCAAACGTTCAAACAGCTGTACTGCCTGCTCGTCCGCCGGGGCACCGTGCGGCACCAGCGTATTGTCAATATCAAATATGATACCCCGCATTCCCTTCTGGTAAAACTGCTCATACGGGATATCATACGCAGAATCCAGCCATTCATCCGGATAAAACGCATTTCCCATCATCTGGTCTCTTCCCCGTTCTTTCCAGACTCATACGACGGCACATTCCGCTGCTGTATCTTCTGCAGTTCCTCCATAAATGTATCGACGTCTTTAAACTCCCGGTATACCGATGCAAACCGCACATAGGTAACCACATCCAGATCCTTTAACCGCTCCATCACAAGTTCCCCGATCACCGCGGTCGAGATCTCCCGTTCTTCCCGGTTAAATAAATTGTTTTCCACATCGTCGATCAACGCCGAAATCTGTCCCTGAGAGACTGGGCGCTTGTGGCAGGAATGCAGGATTCCTGCCTCTATCTTCGCCCGGTCGTACATCTCCCGGGTATTATCCTTTTTGACAACCATCAGAGGGATCGTCTCAAGTTTTTCATATGTGGTAAAACGCTTTCCACAAGTCTCGCACTGTCTCCGGCGTCTGATAGAACTGTTGTCATCCGCAGGCCGTGAATCGATTACTTTCGTGTCAGCCGCGTTGCAAAATGGACACTTCAATCGCTCTTCCCCTTTTCTGGTTTTATTGATATGCCCCCGCCAGGTTTTCATAACATATCATACTTATTATAATATCGCAGGAAGTGCGCTTCTGCAAGCAGAAGTTTTCCGCTATTCCTTCTTTATTCCTTCTTTTCTCTCTCTTCTTTCAGCCTCACCAGAATAATGTCATCCCCTATCTGGCAGATGTCGCAGAATGGAATTATGTACTCTTTTTCCCGCCCCAGAAAGCCCCAGACACAGCCCGGTCCCGGCACGATGATCGCAAGCATTTTTCCCGTGCTGATGTCAAAATCGACGTCGCCCACAAAACCAAGGCGCTTGCAATCTTTTACATTTATAACTTCCCGCTGTTTGAGTTCACAGATACGCATAGACATAAACCTCCCGGATCCTTCTGTAATCAAAATATGTACAAAAGGACCGGGAGGTTCTTCCTGGACAGGTATTTCTATCTACTTTTATTTCGTAACTTCTGATAACGTCACGCTGTCAAAATGTAGCGTATAATCAATCAGATGCGGCTGGCTCATCGCCACCGTCAAGGCACTGACCGCTACATCCTCATCCAGCGTTACCGGAATCTGGAATTCGGAATTGCCCTCGGTCTGGATTGGATCATACTGCACGTCATCCACCAGCATATACTCATAGTTCGGGCTGCTCCAGACAATATCGGCAGTCACCTTTCCATCCTTGACGATAATGGTCGCCGGGCTGTCCACCGATGCTCTGCCGGAACCTCCCTGCAGGGTTACCTCACAGGTATAAGTGCCGTCTGCCACATCTGCAGTCTGCCCTGCCGGTTTCTGGGCATCTGCCGCATCATCGCTATTCTCCGTCTCGGATGATGCCGCTTCCGCGTCCTCTGCCTCTCCGGAAACCGGATTTTCTACCCTTACTTTGTGGTCGTACCAGGTGCCCTTCTTACCAATCAGAGCCAGGTCAAATTCTTCTCCGAGCGCCGGAACCGGCACATCGAAGCCGTTGACCTCCTCGCTCAGACCGTCGCTGTAAGTAACCGTGTCTACGGTTGGCTGCAGCCAACCGGCTTCATCTTCCTTTGCCTCGTCCGCAGTACCCAGATACAGGTTCACGATGTTTTTCGAGGTCAGGCTGATATGAAGTGTCGCCTCGCCATCCTTGACCGTCAGGACACCTTTTCCATTTTTCGATTCATTGACCTTGAACATACTGCTGTCCGTCTTAAAATCGACGGTGTAGACGCCGTCTGCAAGGTCAATGCTGCTTTTCTGTTCGGCATTCTCGGTTTCTGCGCTCTCTGTCTGCGCCACGGTGTCGGCTGCGTCCTGTTTCTGTCCTCCGCACGCTCCGAGAAAAGCGGCAGCAAGCAGAAGCGCCGCTAAATTTAATTTCTTTTTCATATACATTATTCCGAAATAGACTCAATGGCTGTCCGTGTATGAGCAACATAGAATGATTCTACCGCTTTAATTCTGCCCAGACCGGAAATCTGAGTATCTACCTTGTCAAACGCACCTGATGCCTCAAACTGGCTCTTCCAGGAATCATCATCATCGCCTGCCATATCGTTGTTTGCGTGATCACCTGCAACTACCATCAGCGGACGAAGAACGACGTTCTTATAACCAGCTGCCTTCACTGCCTCGATAACAGACTCACAGGAAGTCTCTTCCGGCTCGCCCTCTACGGTACCGATAAATACGTTGCTATATCCAAGATTCTGCATCTGGGTCTGCATCTGGCTGTAGGTTACCTTTGCAACGTGTGCGGTACCATGACCCATCAGAACGAGTGCAGTTCCCTGATCGGCTGCGTCAGCTGCATCTTTAAAACCAGCTTCCGAAGCTGCTTCTGCTACAACTGCTTTTGCAACTGCCTCTTTATCTGCATTGATAACGGTTGCATCGTCGCCAACCTCACCTAACAGCGGCTCTGCGACAGCTACCTGCTCGAATTTATCCTGATACTTCTCGAGCGCCTCAACCATCTCGTCGTACTCAGCACCGTGCATGAGGTGGGTCGGCTGGACAACCAGCTCTTTAACTCCGTTCTCCACGGCTCGCTCCAGTGCCTGATCCATATTGTCGATGCACTCGCCATCACGAGCCTCAACGTGGTTGATAATGATCTGTGCGGTAAACGCACGGCGGACTGCCCAATCCGGGAATGCATCCTGGATGGAATCCTCGATACTCTTGATATCTTTCACACGGCTGTCGTTGAAGGAAGTACCAAAGCTGACTACCAGGATCTCCTTGTCGCCAATCTCATCCTGATTGCGCGGATCGTCCAGGCTCGCGTCGCCGGTATCACGACCAAAATAATCTGGATCTGCGTTCTCGCCTTCTACCAGCTCCTTCTGCTCGTCAGTCAGGGCATCCCATGCCTCTTTGGCTGCCTTGCACTGCTCATCCGTGTCATCGGTGCGCTCCTGTACATAGATGTCATCGATCAGCTTTGCCACCTTATCTGCTGCTTCCTGATCGGAATCGGCGCTCTCAGCTGCCTCGGTCTCTGCCTCAGAAGCCGCCTCCGTCGAGGTTGCCTGGCTGGATGTACTGCCGCCGCAGGCTCCAAGCAATACGGACATCGTAACTGCCGCTGCACTTACAACTACTTTTTTGTTTTTTCTCATGTTTTCCTCCTTGTGTGACTCGCACAAAAATAGTTTTAACCGATATGTTCACGACAGCCGGCAGGTTTCCTGGCTTTCGGGTCATCATGCACGCCGCGCCTTCTCACTTTCGCAATGGCATCTGCAGCGCCACTCTCCGGTTCACAGTGACGAGATCGCACAGGTTTTGCACCTGTTTCCCTTTTACCCCCTGTCCACGCCTGCCAATCCGAGCAATCTGACTGGTCTGGCACAAACAGCGGCACCCACTGCCCATATCAGCTTGTTTCATTATAGATGGGGTATGTTTAAAAGTCAATTTATCCTGGAAATTATATTGAAAAAGAATGTGCCTTGGCACATTCTCGCGCCGAGCGCGGTCGCTTGCGACAT
>OFMS01000214.1_pt1 | contig 60987 bp, 54 predicted proteins | sample 1541871 | NCBI WGS metagenome assembly OFMS01 (sample SAMN04209251, study PRJEB22552) | human gut metagenome | biome: gut; material: feces | host: Homo sapiens | place: USA: Oklahoma
GTAATTTCACTCTTAATATTTTCAATAATGGAAAGATACTCAGCCGTATTCATTAGCACACTCATCGCCTCGCTTTAACATAATTCTTATCATTATTTTCTCTATATAAGATGCTATAGTATGAAATATTTTTCACGTCATTTGTCCTTATTTGTTCCATATGGAGCTGTTTCTTCAGCAGCCATACTGTATGTTGCTTTTGACTCATAAATATACGCCTTATGTTCCTGAAAGGAGACTACCTTATCACTCATCATATCATTATTATCCGTCCAAAGCTCGCACTGCGTCATTACGGTCTGAACAGCATCCGCCATCCCTTCCGGTGGGTATTTATGTTTTTTCAACAGGCGCTTAATAAGGGTACGCATTTTGGCACGGGCAGATTCTTTGCGCTGCCAGTCAATCGTTTTATTCCTACGAAGTGTATCCGCCAATTCCTTGGTAATCGCAATCAGTTCTTCATTTTCGTAAAAGTCCTTGATTGCTTGCGGTTTGGTAAGTGCATCGTAAAATGCCAATTCATCGGCTGTAAGGCCGAGCTGTTCGCCCTCTTTGTGGGCTTCAGCCAGCTGCTTAGCAAGTTTCAGCATTTCTGCGATGACTTCTTCATTGGTGAGCATGCCATTCAGATATGCATTGATTGCTCGCTGCATAATCTCGCTGAACTTTTCAGACTTAACCACATTCGTTCTGCGATAAACAGATACCTGTTCCGCTATCAGTTTTTTCAGCAGCTCGATTGCCAGGTTCTTCTCCTTCATTTTACTGATTTCCTCAAGGAACTTCGGATCAAACAAGGAGAATTCCTCTTGCATATCAGAGAACAGGTTAATAACGCCCTCGCTCTTGATGCTCTGCTTCAAAAGCTCATTGATACGAGCGTTCATTTCAGGCAGGGAGATCTTCTTGCCTGTTCCCGCATTGGTCAGCCGCAAAACCAGAACACGCACCGACTCAAAGAATGCAGCTTCAAAGCGGTCAGCTTCGCACACCATGGAAGAACAAAGAGAAAGAGCCTGGTGAAGCATAAGCGCTTCCTTGATAAAGGTATCTTTTTCTTTATACTTTTCGCGGGCGATGATATAGTTTACCGCACCGCTGATGGTCTTTGCTCTTTCCAGATCTGTTCCGGTCGTGAACTTGGTGTAATCAAATCCATGGAACATATCACGGCAAACACCGAGCTTTTCGATAAACTTCGGATAAGCAACCTTAGCAACATCCGTATCACCATAGTTTTTCTTATCACGGGTGGTGTAGTCATTCATCGCCTGCTTTAATGCGCTAGCAATGCCTACATAGTCAACTACCAGACCGCCTTCCTTGTCACGGAACACACGATTGACACGGGCGATTGCCTGCATCAGATTGTATCCGCTCATCGGCTTATATACATACATGGTAGCCAGAGACGGAACATCAAATCCGGTCAGCCACATATCAACTACAATGGCAATCTTCATCGGGCTGTTATTGTCCTTGAATTTTTTCGCCAGCTCGTCCTTGTGCCGCTTATTGCCGATAATATCATGCCATTCTTCAGGGTCGTTATTTCCGCCGGTCATAACAATACCGACTTTTTCCTTCCAGTCAGGACGCAGCTCCAGAATCCGCTTATAAATCTTCATTGCAATCGGGCGGGAATATGCCACAATCATCGCTTTGCCTGTAAGCAGACCTTCACGGTAATTCTCGTAATGGTCAAGAATATCGCAAACGAGAGAGTTGATGGTGTTGTCGTTGCCCAATATAGCTTCCATCTGTCCCAGTGTTTTCTTGCTCTTTTCAATAACCTCCGGATCGGCATTGTGCGCCATGATTTCATACTCTGCATCAATCATGCGTAGCGTAGCTTCATCCAGGTTGAGCTTAATGACACGGCTTTCGTAATAAACCGGGCGAGTTGCACCATCTTCAACAGCCTGCGTCATATCATAAATGTCGATGTAGTCACCGAATACTTCACGAGTGCTGCGGTCTTTCGAGGAAATCGGTGTTCCAGTGAAACCGATGTATGTAGCGTTCGGCAGACTGTTTCGGATAATACGGGCAGTACCAACAACACGCTTGGCGATTTCTTCACCATCCTCATTCTTGGTCATCTTAATCTTTTCGGTTAAGCCGTACTGTCCACGGTGGGCTTCGTCTGCCATAACGATGATATTTCTGCGCTCAGAAAGGGCTTCGTGAGATTCCTCAAACTTTTGCATGGTCGTAAAGATAATACCGTTAGCTTGTCTGCCTTCCAACCAATCTTTTAATCCAACATCATTTTTACTTGAAGTCTCTGTCAGTTTTCTACAAGTAGCGTGTACCGGTTCCTGGCGCAAAAAATCTTTACATTTTGCAAACTGTCCGAAAAGCTGATCGTCCAGGTCGTTTCTGTCGGTCAGCACAACGATAGTTGGGCTATCTAGGGATTCTTGGAGCAGATGTGCATAGAACACCATCGACAGCGATTTACCGCTGCCTTGCGTATGCCAGAATACACCACCCTTACCATCGGTAATGGTAGCTCGTTTAGTCGATTCGATCGCCTTTCTTACGGCAAAATACTGATGATAACCAGCCAATATTTTGAAGGAGTTCACACCCTCATTGGAAAAACAGATGAAATTCTTTATCAAATCAAGCAGGCGTTCCTTTTGGAACATTCCCTCAAAGAAGGTATCAAACTGTGCGTACTGCGTGTTCTCGTAACTTCCATCGACCGTTTTCCATTCCATGAAACGATCTTCACCGGAAGTAATTGTACCGGCTTTAGAGGTCATCTGGTCGCTCATAACGCAGATGGCATTATAGATGAACATAGAAGGGATTTCCTTCATGTAGTTGCGGAGCTGCCGGTATGCAGCAGAAGCATCGGTTTCTTCTCTGGACGGAGATTTCAGTTCCACAATAACGACCGGAATGCCATTTAAGAAAAGCAGAATATCCGGGCGTTTGTTGCTGTTTTCGATGAAAGTCCATTGATTTGCTACAATAAAGGAGTTATTGTCGGGATTTTTATAGTCAACAAGATAGACGATGGAGGAGCGTTCCTCGCCTTTTTCAAAATAGCGCACAGGAATACCATTTTGCAGGTAGTCCATAAAGACAGTGTTTTTCTGCACCAGTTCACCGTTTTCAAAGTTCTTCAGCTTAAAAAGTGCATCATTAATAGCATCCTCCGGCAGATAACGGTTCAAACGATATAGGGAAGCAACAAGCTCTTCCTCATACAGAGGATTGTGAACATCCCTCTCTATGTCGGGTCCATACAGGTAACTGTACCCCATGTTCCGGAATAATTCGATTACGGAGTTTTCATAATCCGCTTCGGTATATAATCCTGGCATAATATCGCTCCTTTTCTTTGGTATTCTTACTCCATTTTTATATCATAGCGTTTTTCTTTGTATATTAGGTCGCTTCACTGGCAACGTCGGGTAAACGAAAATTTAGCGGCTTAAAGGTCGAGGTTAGAGATATCAATCTCGCCAGACATTAACTTTGGCAACAATGAATCTCTTAGTATTGCAAGTTTGCGGTTTTCTTCTTCGTTGTTTTTCATCATAGAAAATAAGGGACACACCAATTTGTCATATTGATTCATAGTTTTTTTGTCAAGTAATGCGATTGGCAATGATTTAATAGTTGTAAGGCTCAAATTAGCTTGTACTGCCTGCTGAACTCTTTTAGAATAATACTCGTTGTGCCAGTTGCCGATGAAAAAACTATATAAATATGTTGAACTGATTTTAGTGTGGTCCGGTCTTATAATGGCAACAGCCTGATTTGTATTAGCAGGTAATATACTTTCATCTACCAACGCAAACCGACCTAAAGTTCCTGCTATGGTAAATACAATGTCATTAGCATTGATGATAGAACGCTTCAGCATATAATTGGTTTCATCATCAATGTATGCAAATTTGCAACTATCTATCGAGTGATTGTTCAAAATAGATTCGGCCTTTATAAAGTTTATCCCAGAAGTAGCAAATGGCTTTCCAAGAGTTGTTGGTGTTGTTCCCTTTGTGACCACTTTGCAAAGGTCTTGAAGCGGCACAAATTGCATTTCTGATGGTTGAATACCTCCAAACGGATCAAAATCAACGAACCACGACTTAAATAGTGCTTTGGCTTGCTGCTCTAAATTTTCGTTTATTGCTACATTTGTCTCGATTTTGTGCTCTATTGCATCAAGCAAAGACACTATTTTCTTTTGAATTTCAAGATTAGGCAACTTAATATGATAAGGGGCAAGTTCCGATGAAAAAGTTATCTGTGGAAATGTACCAGATCTTGTTTCTGCAAGATGCTGCATTTCATCAATTACCTCTTTTGAAGTCAACACTGCATACAAGTATCGTGGGGTTACATTTTCCGTTTTGGGACGCAAAACCATCAGTTTTGTAGATGCAATATAATGATCTGTACTCTCAAAATCCACAAAAGCATATCGCTTATTCGCAGGTCTTATCTCAGAATACAAAATGTCATCTTTTTGAAATGTTTTTTTGAACTGCCCCTTCAAATTCTCGTTTGGAACAAGCTGATGGTTTAGAATTTTTCCTTCAAGGACATCCGATGTATTCACTAAAACAACTTCTTGGTCTTTTCTTCTGTATGTGTTGGAGACTGTTTCACACAAATCTCCTATACTCACGTCTTTCCATTCATTCATACTCATTCACTCCTAACCTATGTATTTGCGGTGAGCAATCTTAACATTGCTCTGTTTGACCATTGCATACTGCAAGGTCGTATCTATTCGTTGATGCCCTAAGAGCCGTTGCAGCTGCTCCACGGGCATTCCTTTGTCAATCGCCATTGTAGCGAGGGTTCGTCTGAATTTGTGCGGATGCACTCTCGGCAGTGCAAGCCGCTTGCCCAGTTCACGCAGTCTTGATTCCACACCGCCAATCTGCAATCTTTCGTATGGTGCTTTCAGCGACACAAACAGGGCGTTGTTGCTATCCGTTCTTTGCGCAAGATAGTTTTGAAGATGGATTTTGGTTCTGGCATCAAAGTAGACCATTCTTTCCTTGCTGCCTTTACCAAACACCACGCATTCTCGCTCCTCAAAGTTGATGTCATCCCGATTGAGAAGCACTAATTCGCCAACACGCATTCCGGTTGATGCCAGCATATCAATCAAAGCCAAATCACGCAAAGAATCGCAATGGTCACGCATGGTTTCCAGTGCTTCGTCTGTATAGGTTTCTTTGATGGTTACAGCTGTTTTTACCTTATGAATCCTGCGTACCGGGCTTTTCAAGATGTAATCTTCATCTTCAAGCCAAGAAAAGAAACTGGATAGGATTCTGCGGATGTTGTCAATCGTAACCTTACTGGATTTTCGTTCTGTCTGATAGTCGGTCAAATAGGAGCGCAAATCATTGGTTGTAATATGCGTGATTCCTTTTCCGATTTTCTCAGACATGGTTTCGATTGTCTTGCGGTAGTAGAAAAGCGACTTTTCAGAGCACCCTTCTATTCGCTTTGCCGAAAGAAACGCACCGGTCAACCGTGCATTTTCTACACTTGCATCCTCAGTTGTACTATCTGTTTTTCGCTGAATCTCATATCCGGAAAGATTATGCTTCAGCACTCGCCGCAGCTGCTCTGCCTGTCCATTATCAAGATAGGGCAGCATATCTCGCAGCACATCATTTACAAATTCATCATTCATAGTCTGTTCTCCTTTAATAATCAGGGAATGACTATGGAGTGGCAATCCTCAGTATAAACACCTGCCACTCGCAGAAGTTATGGGGTAGGTCGTAAACGAAAATTTAGAGCAGCAAGCGAAAGCTATCTTTGCAAATGAGTTCTTATCTCTTGAATCACTACCCGATGGCTGGAAACGAGGCAGTTTGATAGATATTGCAGACTACCTAAATGGTTTGGCTATGCAAAAATATCGTCCTGCCGTCGATGAAGTAGGCATCCCAGTTCTGAAGATTAAAGAACTGCGTCAAGGTTGTTGCGATGCTAACAGCGAAGTGTGTTCCCCAAATATCAAGGCAAATTACATCATTCATGATGGCGATGTTATTTTCTCTTGGTCTGGCAGTCTGTTAGTTGATTTTTGGTGTGGTGGTATTTGCGGATTAAACCAACATTTGTTCAAGGTCACTTCAAGCGTGCATGACAAGTGGTTCTATTATGCTTGGACAAAACATCATCTTGAACGGTTTATAGCTGTGGCTGCCGATAAAGCAACAACGATGGGACACATCAAGCGTGACGAACTTTCAAAAGCAGAGGTTCTTATCCCTAACACGGCAGACTACAACCGAATCGGATCTTTACTTCATCCTATTTATGACTTAATCATCACGAACCGAATCGAATGCAAAAAGCTTGCCGAAACAAGAGATACTCTACTACCGAAACTTATGAGTGGCGAAATAGATGTATCGGAGGTGGATTATGAATAAAAAAGACCTCTCCATACCTTTTAATGCACCGCTACACCCACAAGATACCGAATTACAAACCTATGCAGAGCCAATAATCCTGATATATGCGGAAATAATGGCTGGCCGAATATCTGTGCTTTTTCCTAGGTAGATTGTATTTGCAAGAAGCCATCACGGGCATGGAAAAAGAATATAACAAACTAAAAGGCTAAGCCGCTAAATTTTCGTTTATTTCATTATTAACTGCAATCTTATCATCTAAGATTTTCAGTAACGAACCAATTTTGCGTTGTTCATCAAGGGTAGGAAGTTCAACTTCAATGCCTTTTACTACATCTGTCTGCACACGCTGTCTGCCTGACGAGCCAACCATCGACTTGATTGCAATATCTCGAACAATTGGGCTACATACAAGATAATAAAGATAATCTTCGTCTGTTACGCCATCAATTGCACGAAAAACAATATATTCTGTTGAACCGAAGCCAACTTCTTCTATATCCAGAATGTTAACTTTCGCCGTTTTGCCATTTTCAAGGCAAGGCGTAATTCTTGCCATTATTGTATCGCCATTTCTAAATTTCATCCCACCGGAAAATTCTGCAACTTCATAATCTGGAATATCACGACAAAATGGTTGAAGCTTATCCATACCGACTTTTTTGGCAAGCGTTCCTTTTTTCAAGGTTTCAGTAGGATTAAACAAAGCAATTTCTGACAGCTTATATTTCATAACCAATCGCCCCCAGCTTCTTACGGATTTCTGCTTCGAGTTCGTGGGACTTGGCAAACATATCAGAAAGCTCCGAAGTCAGGCGAGCCATTTTTTCATCAAACGGTTCACTATCTTCTTCCTGTTCTTCAATGCCAACATAGCGCCCAGGAGTGAGAATGTAATCCTGCTTTTCGATAGTCTGCAAATCGGCTACCGCACAGAATCCCTTCACATCTTCCAGTGTGCCGTTCTGAAATGCTTCAAAGGTGTCCGCCAGTTTCTGAATATCTTCATCCGTGAAGTCTCTATGCTTGCGGTCAACCATATAACCCATCTTGCGGGCATCAATAAACAGCGTTTTTCCTTTCTGGTTTTTGTTTTTGCTAATGAACCAGAGCGTAACAGGAATTGTCACGCTATAAAACAGCTGCGTAGGCAGGGCAACGATGCCTTCCACCAAATCAGCGTTGATAATATTCTTTCTGATCTCACCCTCACCGGAGGACTGCGTAGACAGTGCGCCGTTCGCAAGCACCAGACCAATCTTGCCGTTTGGCGCAAGGTGGTGTATCATGTGCTGAATCCATGCGTAGTTGGCATTACCAGGCGGCGGCGTTCCGTACTTCCAACGAACATCATCCTGCAATTTATCCTGACCCCAATTGGACAGATTGAAAGGCGGGTTTGCCATAATAAAATCTGCACGAAGGTTGGCATGAAGGTCATTAAAGAACGTATCAGCCTGATAAGAACCGAAGTCTGCATCAATGCCACGAATCGCCATATTCATCTTCGCCATCTTCCAAGTATCCGCATTGGATTCCTGACCATAAACGGAAATGCTCTGACGATTGCCGCTGTGTGCCTGGATGAACTTCACGCTCTGCACAAACATACCGCCGGAGCCGCAGCACGGGTCATACACACGACAATTATTAAACGGCTTCAGGATTGCAACGATTGTCTTAACAATGCTGGACGGTGTGTAGAACTCACCGCCCTTCACACCTTCGTAAGCAGCAAACTGTGCGATACAATACTCGTAAGTTCTGCCCAGAAGATCCTTGCCTTCCTCGGTATCAGACATATCCATATTGGTGAACAAATCAACGACATCACCCAGAACTCGCTTATCCAAATCCGGGCTTGCGTAATTTTTCGGAAGCACATTCTTCAGCGATTTGTTCTCCGCTTCAATCTCTCTCATTGCTTCATCAATGACTGTGCCGATTTCCGGAGTATGAGCCGCAGCTGCAACAGTAGACCATCTTGCTTTTTCAGGGACGAAGAAAATATTCTCGCCCAAATACTCGTCACGATCTTCTTCAAAGCCCTCGCCTTCTGCAACAAGCTCGTTATATTTTCTTTCAAATGCACTGGAAATATAGCGAAGGAAAATCAATCCGATGATTACCTTTCGATATTCAGCAGCAGGAATGTGCCCCCATAACACGCAGGCAGCATCCCAAATCTGTTTTTCAAAGCCAATGTTGGCATTATTCTTTTCAGCCATTGTTTTTCCCTCTTTCTTGCTACTTATTCAAATCCATAATTTTCTATTTTCCATATCTCTTTCCGCCCACTCTGCGGATATAGTCCTTTTTCTGCAAGGATTCCATGATGCGCTTCTCGCCTTGTTTGATATATTCTTCAAGCTCAAATTGCCAGTTCTTTTCTGCTGACATAGCTGCACCTCGTTTTCTGCTCAATACGCAATCCTAAAATAGTCCAAATATGCCTTATATCTATCCTGTGCAGCAAGGCAGGTATCCGTCAGATAACCGTTTTCTTTGCCCCACTCCTGCAAACCGCGATAGTAAAACAATTTCAGATTATCTTCTATAATAAACGGAACAATATTATATTTCAGGCACTCTTTAAACATAATCAGCCTGCCAACGCGTCCGTTGCCATCCTGAAAAGGATGAATCCTTTCAAAACGCACATGAAAATCCAGAATATCTTTAAACGTCTTAATCTTTTTCGCATTATATTTTGCCAGAAGCGCTCGCATCTGCTCGCTGACCTCTTCCGGTAAAGCCGTATCTCTGCCTCCAACCTCATTAGGAAGCTTTTTATAATCACCGACAGCAAACCACCCCTTGCGTGCATCGCTCGTACCAGTTTTCAAAATAAAATGCAATTCCTTAATCAGCTTTTCTGATAAAGCAGTCTTTGCCTTATCTATAAGCAAATCAATACAGCGAAAGTGATTAGCAGTTTCAATAACATCATCCACATTCAATACTTCATTTTCTACACCAATCGTATTAGTTTCAAAAATATAACGCGTCTGCTCGTGTGTAAGTCTGCTGCCTTCCATATGATTAGAGTTATATGTAAGCTCTATTTGCGTCTTATGGTAAATGCCACCTGCATATCTGCTTGCTTTTTCTTCCTGCAGAACATTCAACAAGCTGCGTTCACTCTGCTTATTCTTATTAACACGATCCGGTTTTGCTGCCGTTTCCGGAATACTCCATGTTCTGCCATGCAGCTCTGCTCCCTGCACACGTCCCTGTGCACAATAATTACGTACGCTGCGCTCGGATATCTGCCACTTTTCCGCTGTTTCAGCTACTGAAAGATACTTCATCATCTCACCTCCGTTACGTTGTATCTAAGAATAGTATAGCATGTTGACGGCAAAAACTTCAATTAATTTGTTTTGATAGCCAATTATTTTTGCCGTCAACAAGCTCTCCGCAATTTTTTATTATTGCTTTTAGCTTATTTACATATTCTCACACATAGAAAAAATAACCAAGGGACTGTCATCGCAAGTAAGCTTTACTTACGCGACAGTCCCTTTTAGCCTATCAATATTACTTCAGCAATTCTTTTTCTTCCAGATAAACCGCCAGCAGCTGCGCCACCTTATTCACCAGCTTCAGGCAGTTTTTCAAATGCTCACGCGTGTTAAAATCGTAGGGCATCAAATCACCGCAGGCGCAAGAGCCGAATTCCTTGGCAAAGCGCTCATGGAATTCCAATGTCAGCGGATAAATTTCTGCCAACGGCTTATCGCTCGGCTGATTGCGGCCGGCCAGCGTACTGATGACCATCACACAGCCTGCCATCGCCCCGCACAAATCGCGCGCATGGCCAATACCACCGCCAAACCCGGAGCACAGGCGGAAAGCGTTATCATCAATATTCACGTCTGTCTCCTTGCGGAAGGTTTCCACAATCGCTTCGCAGCAGTTATAGCCGCTCTTAAAATTGTTGCCTGCTGCCATGCCCATTTTTTCGCTAAATTCACTCATGCTTTTCTCCTCCTTGTATAACAATATTAAAATGCTTATTTTTTATCATTATCGCTTTCCGTCGCATACGGCCAACCGCTCATGCCTCCCTCCAGGCTGTAAACAGCTCTGAAGCCGCGGGCGCGCAGGATAACCTCCGCTTCGTAGCCACGCAAATCAATCTGGCAGGCTGTAACTATTTTCTGCTCTTTATCCATCTTGCTGATATCCGCTGTCCGCAAGGTATCAAGCGGCAGATTTACTCTCGTCGGAATGTCTGCGATACGCTTAGCTGCTACCTCTGCCGGTGTACGTACATCAACGATTGACATACTCCCTCCACTTAATCCCTGCGGTATTTGAAGTGGGGGATTCTAGGATACAAACGAGCCATGCCATTCCTGCAAGCAGGATATAGGTCTTACTGATTCTCTCCTACTGGATGATGTCCCACCCAGATGTTATTATCTACAAATATTTTAATCCTTCATTAAGGATATTGATTGCAGCATTTCTATCACGCTGATGCACTGCTCCGCAACTGCATTGCCATTTTCTGATTCGCAAATCTTTCATCTGATGATTTTGCTGACCACAGCATGAACACAACTGACTTGATGGAAAAAATCTATCTACTTTAATTATAGTTGTCCCTGTCTGATGTGCTACATATTCCAGCTTTTGCAAAAATTCTGCAAATCCAAGATCAGATATTTTTCTGCCATACAGCTTCTGCATACCTTTTAGATTCAAATCCTCCATACATATGACAGCATATTTACCACAGAGTTTATTTGCCAGATTCCAATGGAAATCATTTCTCTGATTGGCTGTTTTCTTATACAGCCTACAAAGGTCATTCTTCATGCGTTTCCTGTTGGCTGACCCCTGCTTCTTCCTGGCAAGCCTTCTGTTTGCCTTAGCTATGGCACTGCTATTACGCCTGAAAAACAAGGGAGATTCTATATCCTGCCCATCAGATGATGTAAGAAAGGTTTTCAAGCCAAAGTCAAAGCCGACGCTTTTACCTGTTCTGGCTAAGACCTTGTTATCATCATTCCTACACACGAAATAGATATAGATATCTCCAAGGCTATCTCTCTTGACCGTAACAGTACAGATTTTGCCTTCTATTTCACGGGATTTAAAAAACCGGTATTTCTGTTTTTGTATTATTATGGAATTGTCCTGGCCAGTATACTTGTAGCCAGCCTGCTTCAAGGTGAAGGATTTGTACTTTCTGATTTTTTTGAAACATGGAGGGGCAGTTTTAATATTATGTTTCAAATTACGAAAAAACAGAGCATACGCCCTGCTTATTCTCTCACTTATGTCCTGAATAGCCTGTGAACCAACCAAATTCCAATGGCTATATTTAGTAATTTTCTTCAGCTTTGTCAAATGCTTTGACAGCGAAAATGTCCTCAGGCTCTTCCTGAAAATCCTATAATATCGCCGATGCAAGGCTATACAGTGATTGTATATACTTCCAGCAATATTAATCTGTCTGTGCAGTTTCTTGTTTCTTTTTGAACTATATAGCTTGAATTTATATGTTTTCACTGTATCACCTCCACAGTCTAATTATAGCATACATACCATTTGTTCGCCATCAATTGCTTACGCAAATTCGGCGAACCGCCATTCATCGTAAAAACTGCTTCTGGCAGCAAATATTACTCTATAACCATTATAACAAAACAGCCTCCGAAAGCAAAGCTACGAAGACTGTTTACCAAAATTATTATATGCTATTTTGCTTCATACACACTCAGAGCTTCCATTGCCAAGGCATAGCCCGCAAAGCCCAGGCCACAAATCTGGCCGACGCAGCCTGCCACCGTTACAGAATGATGGCGGAACTCCTCGCGCTGATGGATGTTGCTGATATGCACCTCAATCGCAGGAATATTTACTGCCTTCAATGCGTCCAGAATTGCTACGCTGTAATGCGTAAATGCCGCCGGATTGATAACAATGCCGTCAAAATGACCGTAAGCATTCTGAATAGCGGTAACTATGTCACCCTCATAATTGCTCTGCAGCAGCTCCACCTCTACGCCAAGGCGATCAGCCGCCGAACGGATGTAAGCACACAAGCTGTCATAATCATCACGGCCATAGATATTTTTTTCACGGATGCCCAGCATATTGATGTTAGGACCATTTAAAACTAAAATTTTACGCATCTTTATCCCTCCAGCTTAGCGGCAATATTCAGCAGTTCGCGCAGCACGCGACCGAAATCACCGTTATTGTCAATCGTATAGTCCGCATATTGGCGGTACAGCGCAATACGCTCGTTATATAAAGTATAAATCTTCTGCTTATCGGCAGCAAGCAGCGGACGCGCATCGCCGGCAATACAGCCAATGATGTTTTCCGGCTTGCGGTCGATAAAAACCACAACACCGCCCTGCTTCATCAGCTCCATGTTTTCGGCACGCTTCACGGCACCTCCACCGGTAGCGATAACAGCTCCGTCACATTCCGCCAGATACGCCAGCGTGCGCGTTTCCGCTGCGCGGAACGCATCCTCGCTTTCCGCAAAGAAAGCCTTGATTGTACGCTGCTCACGCTCTTCGAGGACAGAATCGGCATCATAAAACGGCAGCTGCAAGCGCTTCGCCATACGCTTGCCAAAGGTGCTCTTGCCGCAGCCAGGCATACCAATCAGCACAATATTTTTCATATATTCTGCTCCAAATCCTGCATAATTTTGACGATGAGCTCGCTGTCATAGTTTTCTCCCTGCCAGATTTCCTGGGCAGCCACAGCCTGCGCCACAAGCATGAACAGACCATTGACAGTTTGCATTTTAGCCTCGGCAGCCTGCTTCAAGAACAAAGTCTGCTTAGGATTATAAATTAAATCAACAGCAGCATCAAAATTGCTGATTTCCTCAGGCGTAACAGGTGCAGCGTTAACCTTGGGATACATGCCCACAGGTGTACAGTTAACAATCACATCACCTGTCAAAGCTGCCAGACCGTCATAATCAATAAACTTGCACTTAGGCGCAATTTTAAGGAAATCCTTATCAACATGCGCAACATCACGCGTAACAAGATACAGCTTACCGACACGCTTATCAACCATATATTTGACAACCGCACGCGCAGCGCCGCCGGTGCCCAGTACCGCAACACGTTTGGCACGCACATCAATATTGTTATATTCCAGCATTCTGCCGAAGCCAAAATAATCTGTGTTGTAGCCTTCGGCACCGTTTTCATCAAATTTAATCGTATTTACAGCGCCGATAGCCTTAGCCTCACGTGTAATGCTGTCCAACAGCGGCATAACATGCAATTTATGCGGAATGGTAACATTGCTGCCCGCATAATTGGCGCGCAGCTCCTCCATGCGCTTAGGCAAGTCCTCCTGCGGAGTTTCCAGCAGCGTATAATCTCCTTCGATACCCGTATACTTAAAAAACAGCTCGTGAATCTGCGGTGAAAGGCTGTGTCCCAGCTTACCGCCCAAAAGTCCGTAATGCTTCATCTGTTTATTCCTTTCGCTCGTAAGCACGATAGTTGCCAAGAACCTTGCAATAGGTGCTCTTCGATTTTATTTCTTCCATCACATCAATAACCAGCGGATCTGCCAAATTACCGGTGACATCAATGTAGAAAAAGTATTCCCAAGTTTTGCCGACAATCGGTCGTGATTCCAGATTCAGCATATTCAAGCCCATATGGTAGAAGCTGGCGAGCATCTTATACAGCGAGCCGGTTTCGTGCTTCACGGCAACAATCAGCGTAATCTTATTTGCGTTCGCTACGATTTCCGGTTTTTTGGCGATAATAACAAAGCGGGTATAATTGTTGCTGTTGCTATTAATCGCCGGTGCAATAATCTTTAAATTATACAGCTCTGCTGCCTGCTTACCGGCAATAGCACCCAAGCTTACATCCTGCTTTTCAGCAACCTCCTCCGCACTCTTGGATGTACTGAAATAAGGAACCTGCTCTATATCCGGATAATCATGAAAGAAATCAGCGCACTGCTTCAAGCCCTGCGGATGCGAATACACTGTTTTAATCGTACTAAGTGACGCACCCTCACAGCCTAACAGGTTTTGCTCAATCTTCACACACTGCTCACCTACAATACTGCAATCGTACTGGCGCAGCAAATCATATACCTCGGTAATACCGCCGGTCGAAGAATTTTCAATCGGCAGCACAGCGTAATCCATCGTACCGTCGCTGATACCGGAAATTACCTCTTCAAAGGTCTGGAAGTGATGACGATTGTAGCGGCGTCCATGAAAATATTCCTCTAACGCCTGATGCGTAAAGGAGCCTGCAGGACCGAAGCAAGCAACCTCATAGGTTTTGTCGTTTGCTTCCGACAGCGCAGTTTCTTCCAGCAGACAGGCCTGATCGATAATACCGCGCATAATATTTTTCACAGCCACGGAATATTCCTTGTTCTCCAAAAAGCCTGCTACTTTTTCGATAACCTTAGCCTCACGGTTTTTATCCTTAACAGGCAGTCCTTTGGATTTTTTATAGGCAGCCACCTGCATAACAAGCTGCAGACGGCTTTCCAGTACGTCTGCCAGCTGCTGGTCAACCTTGTCTATTTCTTGGCGGATTTTTTCTAAATCAAGCTCCTGCATCTTATTTCTCCCATTTCTTCGCTTCTAAAAGTAAATCCCACAGCGTCCACGCTACCACTGCTTCGATAACAGGCACAGCGCGCTGCACAATACATGGATCATGCCTGCCGACAATTGCCAGCGTTGTATCAGCATGCTCCTTAAGGCTCACTGTCTGCTGCTCGCGCGCAATCGACGGTGTCGGCTTAATGGCCACGCGCACTACCAACGGCATGCCATTGGTAATACCGCCGGTAACTCCACCGTTGTGGTTCGTCAGCGCCTGCACATTGCCATCAACGTAATGCAAAGCATCATTTGCTTCAGCACCCGTCAACCCGGCAAAGCCAAAGCCATCGCCAAATTCTACACCTTTAACAGCAGGCACGGAAAACAGCGCATGGCTCAGCATGCTTTCCACGGAATCAAAATACGGTGCGCCGATACCTGCGGGCAAATGCAGTGCAATAGCTTCAATTACACCGCCTACGCTGTTAAGCTCACTCTTGGCCTGCAAAATGCGCTCCTGCATTTTTTCGCCGACAGCGTCATTCATAACAGCAAACTTTTTCGCATGCATTTCGGCTAATTCTGCATCACTTACACCCATAGGATTGAAGCGCTCTTCTTTGATATCGTTAATCTGCAGAATATGCGAGCCTACAACAATGCCGTATTGCGCCAGCGCCTGCTTGGCTACAGCACCGGCAAAAACGAGCGGTGCCGTTAGACGACCGGAAAAGTGCCCGCCGCCACGATAATCATTAAAGCCCTGATAACGCACATGGCCTGCGTAATCCGCATGACCGGGGCGCATTTTATCTGCCAGAATGCTGTAATCCTTGGAATGCTGGTCGCTGTTGACGATACGTGCGCACAGCGGTGTACCTGTTGTAAAGCCATTGAAGAAACCGCTTTGGATTTCTACCGTATCGCTTTCCTTGCGTGCTGTGCTCAACGCATTCTGTCCGGGAGCACGACGCGCCATTTCGGCAGCAATCGCCGCTTCATCCAGGGCCAGTCCCGGCGGCAGTCCATCCAGCACTACGCCGATGGATTTACCGTGCGATTCGCCGTATATCGCCATTTTTATATTCATGCCAAAAATTCCGCTCATGCCAGTACCTCAATTTTTCCGCCTACGCTCTTGTAATCCTCCCAGAAATCAGGGTAAGACTTGCTTACACTGCCTGCACCGGTTAATGTAATCGGTTCGGCGCAGCACTGCGCAGCAATTGCCAGACTCATAGCAATACGATGATCGTTCCAGGCATCTACCTCTACACCACCGCGCAATCCTTCCGGCTTGCCAGTAATTGTCAGACCTTCCGGTTCTTCCGTAATAGCTGCGCCCATTTTGTTTAATTCACTCGTCATAGCCGCCAGTCTGTCGCATTCCTTGATACGCAGGCGTCCTGCATTGATAATCTTCGTTGTTCCCTCACTGACTGCTGCTAGCACTGTAAGCACAGGAATAATATCAGGGCAGTTAGAAGCATCTATTATCGTTGCCTGCGTTGCGCCGCTGTTTACGGTTACGCTGTCGGCATTTTGGGCAATATCAGCACCCATGCGCTGCATAATTTCTACCACAGCCTTATCACCCTGCAGCGAAGCAAAGTCAACACCGCTTGCCGTAATGCCTGCGCCCAAAGCACCGCCGACAGTCCAAAAGGCTGCCTGCGACCAATCGCCCTCAACCTTGCTGTCCTGCGCTTTAAAATGCTGCTTGCCGGGCACAAGATAATGACGATGTGCACCATCTACATTTTCTACTTTAACACCGTACTTCGCCAGGCAATTCAGCGTCATATCCACATAAGAAGCAGATTCCAGCGGCGAAGTAATGATTATTTCGGAATCACCCTTTAATAACGGCAAAGCAAAAAGCAAACCGCTGACAAACTGGCTGCTGACATCTCCCGGCAGCTCAAATTTACCCGGCATCAGGTGACCGTTAACCGTCAACGGCAGATTGCCGTTATCATTAAAATATTGCACAAACTGCTTATCAAGAATATCGTAATACGCCTGCAAAGGACGCGATACCAGCTTGCCGTGACCGATAAAGGTCAGCGGACAGCCAAGATTTGCTCCCAAAGGAATAAAAAAGCGTAAGGTGGAACCGGATTCACCGCAGTCAACATTATCTGCCGCCGCAATCGGATGACCTGTACCCGTAATCTGCAAAGCCTTACGTCCATCTATCATGCTGGGGATTTCGTCCACGCTCACATTCATAGCACGCAGAACGCGCATCGTTGCTTCAATATCCTTAGACATGCTTATATTATCGACAATACTTGTGCCGCCTGCCAAACCTGCACAGATGATTTCTCTGTGTCCCATACTTTTAGATGACGGAACCTGCACCGTTCCCGCCAATTTTGCAGGATAAATTTTTACCTTTTCCATTTAGCCTCACCCCAAATACTTTGGCACTTCCTGCCAATCAACTTTCTGCAGTACGCCCTCGCCTATCTGCTGCAAAATAATGAGGGTAATGCTGTTGCCGTTCTTTTTCTTATCTCTTGCCATTGTATCAAGCAGCTGCGCTTTTTCTACGCCCGCAGTCAACGGCAAATTATACTTTTCGAGCACGCTCTTAATACGCTCGGCGCTGCCTTTGGCTGTCATTCCCAGCTCTTCGGTGCGCTTAGTCAGCTGATACATGCCAATCGCCACGCCCTCGCCGTGCGTAAAGCAGCTGTAGCCAAAATGCTGCTCTACCGCATGTCCCAAGGTATGACCGAAGTTCAGCAGCATACGTAAGCCTGTATCGAATTCATCCTGCTCTACAATGCGCGCCTTTATAGCACAGCAGGTGGCAACCACGCTGTCGATATCTGCCAAAAGCTCCGCATCATCGGCATAGCCGGCAATTTTTTCAAAAAGCGCTGCATTCTTAATGCAACCGTATTTAATCGCTTCTGCCAGACCATCATGCAGAAAACGTGTAGAAAGCGTTGCCAATAAATCGGTATCAATAAACACAGCCTTCGGCTGATAAAAGGCACCGGCAAGGTTTTTACCGGCCTTCAAATCTACGGCAACCTTACCGCCCACGCTGCTGTCAATCTGTGCCAAAAGCGAAGTCGGTATCTGCACAAAGGCAATGCCACGCATAAAGCTGGCAGCTGCAAAGCCGCCCAAATCACCGACAACACCACCGCCAAGCGTCAGCACAACGTCGGTGCGCGTAAGCCCTGCTGCAGCAAGCTGCTCCAGTACATCGCTGAGCACCTGCATGTTCTTGCTTTGCTCACCGGCTTCAATTACCACCTTATGCACAACAAGGCCAGCCTCTTCGAGGCTAGCCTGTAATTTTGCTGAGTATAACGGTGCAACATTTGTATCGCTGATAATTGCAGCCTTGCGTGCCTTCGGCAGCAACGCTGCAACCTTAGAGCCGACCTGCGGCAGCAGGCCGGCGGCTATTTCAATATCATAGGCATGAGCGCCTAATGCAACATGAATTTTCTTCATTAAAAAAGCTCCCTTCTCCGTGCTCCCGCCTTGCGCATCAGCTCCTTCAGCTTTTCGCCGTCATCACTGCGCAGAGCGTCGCGCCACAGCGCCAGCTGCTCCATATATTTGTCTATTTCATCCGCAACCTTTTCCCTGTTGGCAAGGAATAAATTGCACCATAATTCAGGATTGATATCTGCTACACGAGTGCCATCTCGGAAGCTGCCGGCAACGAAGTACTTGGTCTTGTCATCAAAGGAAACGCTGTCCATGAGCGCTACCGCAGTAACATGCGGCAAATTACTGGTATAGGCAATCGTGGCATCATGCTGCGCCGGTGTTACCTGCACCGTATGCTTGCAGCCAAGAGCCAGAGCAAATTGCTCCAGCCAGTTGATTGCAGCCTGCGTATTATGCTTTTCCGGCACGATGATGTAATTCGCATTCTGAAAAATATGCGCATCACTCATGCCCAAGCCGCTGCCCTGGCGCCCGGCCATCGGATGGCCGGAAATAAATTCCATGCCATCCTTTAACAGCGCCTGACCTCTGCTGATCATATCGTTTTTAATGCCTGCAACGTCAGTCAGCAAAACGCTTTCGTTAAAGAAATCAACGTTTGCGGCTATAAAATTTACGATTGCATCAGGATAAATAGCGCAGATAATTACATTGGCCTCTTTAAGCCTCACATCAGGATTTGCCATACCAATGTCTATTATTCCCTGCTGCTTCGCTTCCTGCAATGTTGCTGCATCTCGCTCTATACCAATAATCTGCTTGGCGCCCAGTTTACGCAATGCTTTGGCATAGGAGCCGCCAATCAGCCCCAAGCCAACGATAGCAAAGCTGAGCTCCTGCCACCTTGTACTTCTATTTTCGCCACCAAAATCAGCTTCCAAAAAAATCACTCCTAATCTGCCATACTACTATTATAACTCTCTGCCGACAATGTTCGCAATGCCTCTGAGGTCGCCCATCAGCTTAGCAAAACGGTCCGGCTTTAAGGATTGGGCACCATCGCACCATGCTGCTTCCGGATCGTTATGTACTTCAATCAAAAGGCCGTCTGCGCCGACTGCAACTGCTGCCTTAGCCAAAGGCTCTACCATACACCACATGCCTGCTGCATGACTCGGGTCAACAACTACCGGCAGATGGCTGAGTCTTTTTACTGCAGGAATAGCACTTACGTCAAGCGTATTGCGGGTGTAGGTTTCAAAGGTGCGGATACCGCGTTCGCAAAGAATAACGTTTTCGTTGCCCTCGCTCATAATGTATTCCGATGCCATCAGCCATTCCTCAATCGTTGCTGCCAGACCACGCTTCAACAGAATAGGCTTATTGGTTTTGCCCAATTCCTTAAGCAGATCGAAGTTCTGCATATTGCGGGCACCGACCTGAATCAGGTCAACGTCTTCAACAAAGCGTTCCACCATGTAAGGTGACATGATTTCCGTAACAATCGGCAGACCGGTAGTAGCTCTGGCATTTTTCAGGAAATCCAGGCCTTTTTCCTTTAAACCCTGAAAGGAGTACGGAGAGGTGCGGGGTTTGAAGGCACCGCCACGCATCAGCGTAGCGCCTGCAGCCTTAACATCCTTGGCAATTTCCGTAACCTGCTCCTGAGTTTCAACGGAACAGGGACCTGCGATAACCTGCAGCTTTTTGCCGCCGAATTTTCTGCCTGCAACATCTATAATGCTGTCATCTGGATGGAACATGCGGTTCGCACGTTTGAAAGGCTCCTGCACACGCATTACCTTTTCTACACCCTCGACAACACGCAAAAGGTTGATATCCAAAGCGCTGGTATCACCAACAACACCAAACAGCGAAGCGTTTACGCCATCACTGGCATGAATCTGGAAGCCCTTGCTTTCTAATTGGTTTTTCAGCTTAGCTTTTTCCTCAACAGTTGCATTTTGTTTGAATACGATAATCATGATAAAATCTCTCCTTTAATCTAATCTACTATGCTACAATACTACTCCCAGATCAGGAGTTATTACAAACCCTTATGCTTTTTGATATTGCTAAGGGATAATGCCTTAACTTACATATCTCTGCCGACAATTCTGGCAATGCCCTTCAGCTCGCCCATCAGTCTGGCGAAGCGTTCAGGTCTTAAGGACTGCGCGCCGTCACAGAGCGCTGCTTCCGGATTGTTGTGGACTTCTATCAAAAGTCCGTCGGCACCGACTGCTACAGCAGCCTTCGCCAGCGGCTCTACCATCCACCACAGGCCTGCTGCATGGCTCGGGTCAACTACTACCGGCAGATGGCTGAGCTTTTTCACAGCGGGAATCGCGCTTACATCCAAGGTGTTGCGCGTATATGTTTCAAAGGTGCGGATACCGCGTTCGCAAAGGATAACGTTTTCATTGCCTTCGCTCATGATATATTCCGCTGCCATCAGCCATTCCTCAATCGTTGCTGCCAAACCACGCTTTAACAAAATCGGCTTATTGGTCTTGCCCAGCTCCTTCAGCAGCTCAAAGTTCTGCATGTTGCGGGCGCCAACCTGAATCAAATCTACATCCTCTACAAAGCGCTCAATCATATACGGTGACATGATTTCTGTTACAATCGGCAGACCTGTTTCCTTTTTGGCACCCTTTAAATATTCCAGGCCAACCTCCTTCAAGCCTTGGAAGGAATACGGCGAGGTGCGGGGCTTGAAGGCGCCACCGCGAAGCATCGATGCTCCACCAAGCTTGATGGACTTGGCAATATCCGTAACCTGCTCCTGCGTTTCTACGGAGCACGGACCTGCGATAACCTGAATCTTGCGTCCGCCGATTTCAACACCGCCGACATTAATCACGGAATCCTGCGGATGGAACATGCGGTTGGCTCGCTTGAACGGCTCCTGTACACGCATTACCTTGTCTACCGCATCATCAATACGCAGTATATTGATATCAAGTGTGCTCGTATCGCCGATGATACCGAAGATGGTCATGTTGACACCATTAATTTCGTTAATTTGGAAGCCCTTGCTTTCCAAATTGCTGCGCATCTTCGCTTTATTTTCCTCCGGTGCTCCCGGCTTGAATACTATTACCATAAATTGTCTCCCCTTCGTTCTTAAACCCTTGTCATTTAATTTACCCTATTGCTATAAGCTACCATGCTACAAAAAAAGCAGGCTCCCGTAAAAGAGCCTGCTGTAAAAGCTAAATCTTAATTGCAAGCACTATGCTCGCAAATACTATTTATAGTCTCCAATACGATGATTACTGCTATATGATTTTTCCCATGCAAAATAACCGGTGCTAAAATAATAGTTAAATACCGGTGCGTAATAAAAACCATATTCAATTGCAGTGTTCATCATTTTAGATTCCATCATTTTCACCTGCAACAACTTCAGCATTTCCTTATGCTTCAAAATTTATCGCCGCAATCAGCGATTGAGGTTATTTTACTCCTACTGCTCTGCAAACGTCAAGGAAAAAGCTAAATTTTATTTATTTTTTATCTTATCGCACTATTATTGTAAACTAGGTTACAGTAATAATGCTATCTTCAAAGCAATAAGACAAAATATTACTGCTGATTTATAAGACAGCATTATTTTTAAGCTTACTTATAAATTTTGCCACCCGCTCCACAGCAGCATCAGCGCTCCTATAAGCACCACCGCCAACGCCAGCTTACGGAACAGATGCTGATTCAGGCGATAGAAAAATTTTTCTCCTAACCAGATAGCCAATAGCATCACCGGTATAGTATACAGCAGCAAACTCCAATCAACAGTGCCGCTGACATTGCCGTAAAAATAATTTACCAACACCGTCAAAAAGCCGCTTAAGCCAAAGAACCAGATCATGTTAGCCCGCATAACATCCTTCGGCAGCTTTTCGTTAAGAAAATATAAAACCAGCGGCGGTCCGCTAACGCTTGTAGATGCGCCGAAAAAACCGCTCAAGATTCCCGCACCCAAACGTCCGCATGTTTTATTTCTTATCGGCAACGTACACTGCAGGCTAAGCAAAACTGTGGCAGCCACAAGTACTGCTCCCAAAAACACCTCCAACCGTGCCGCAGGCAGCACCTTCAGCACCCAGCTTCCGGGAACCATGCCAACAACGCTTCCCAATGTCGTCAAAATAACGGTTTCTTTATCAAAGCCGTCGCGCACCCTGTACATAGTAATCGTCCGCAGGACCAAATTCAACAGCAGCACAAAAATAACCGCCGCTTTTACCGACATCACCAGCGTAAGTACCGGCATAGCCACCAAAGCGAAGCCAAAGCCGGAAACAGTAGAAAAAAACGACGCTACAAAAATAATCCCGATTGTCAAAATAATCGCAGTACAATCCATTAGCTTCTCCCTTACAGATGAGATATTACAAATTTAATTGTAGCAAGTGCAGAATATGCCGTCAAATTAAATATCATATTAAAGCCAAAAATCCGTGCAAACAAAAGTCAAGCTTCTGTTTACACGGATTTTCTATTTCAGCTTTCTTCTAAAACACATGGATTAGTCAAAGCGCCTACGGCATCTGCACGACAGCGGTTGCAATGCTGCATCTGCGGCATCCACTGCTTACAAACATTACGCAGCTGAGAAATTTCTTCAGCCGCAGGCTCCGAAAGATGTGCAAAGCCAGTTCCCTCCACCGGCAGCATCGGTAAAATATTCTGCAGCTTCGCTCCCAGTAATGCCATACGTCTGGCAATCGCCGGGATTTCCTGTATATTCACGCCGGGAATAGCCACCGTATTTATCTTCACCTTCACGCCGTATTCGCCAAGCAGCTGCAATCCTTCTATCTGCCTTTCTAAAAGCAGTGCAGCAGCCTCTTCACCGACATATTTTTTGCCTTCATCATTAATAAAGCTGTAAATATGCGCCCCTGTATTGCTGGTAATCGCATTCACCGTTACCGTAACATAATCAACACCTAAGGCTGCTATCTCCTTGGCATACTTCGGCAAATACAGGCCGTTAGTCGAAAGGCAGAAGAACACATCCTTATCAACCTCACGAATCATGCTCAGCGTTCTGCTGACCGTTGCCCAATTTGCCAGCGCATCGCCGGGCCCGGCAATACCTGCTACCGTCAGTTTCGGTACCTTAGCCTTCATCTGCAAATACCACTCGACTGCATTCTCCGGCACCATAACACGAGCTACGACACCGGGACGGCTTTCATTTACACAGCTATATTTGCGCAGGCAATAGTTACACTGCATGTTGCATTTGGGTGCGACTGGTAAATGAATGCGGGCATAATCGCTGCATTTAGCGGTAAAACAGGGATGTGTTTCAAGCTCACTCATGATTAACCTCACAAATACTTTCACGCAAGCCGGCATACCGGCCATCGGATTTATACTGCTGCTGCAAGGCGCCGTTAACAATCTGCTCAATGAGCAAGGCAGCGCCACGCGCTCCTACAAGCGTATTATCGGTAAAGCACAGCCGGTCAAAGGCAGGATAGGCGCAGCGTACTAACGGCACCTGATATTTATCTGCCAAATTCTTTAAAAAAGAAGAACCGCAAAGCAATACAGGCTTGTGCTTTGCTGCAGCCGCTTCCATTTTATCCAAGCTAAATTCCGCCGTATCCTCTGCAATAACAACGCGCATGCCCAATTCTTCGGCAAAAAAGCTCTGTAAGCCCGCTAAATGTGCCTTGTCCGTAGCTAAAGCTACAGGCAGCTGATACAAATTCACCAGATAATCCGCACAGCGATAAACGAGCTTTTCAGCCGCAACCTCCAGCTCTGCAAGCTCATCGGAAAAATCAATTTTCAATGCTTCGCCCAGCTGACGCAAAAAATCTTGCATTCCCGCCACACCGTAAGGATAAGCGCATTTGATGTATTGCACGCCAAATTTTTCCTGCATTTTCTTCGCTAACGGCTCGCCATAGCCGAAGCAGATATTCAGCTCTGCCTGCGGCATTGCTGCAATATCGCGCAAGCTGCAATCCTGCAGTACGCAGTTAATTTTAACCTTGGAACCTAAAAATTTCTTCAGTTCTTCCAAATCATTATCCGCATAGGGATCATCATTCATTATGCCAAGAATATTTATCGTAGCAGCTTGTTTTTTCTCCGCAGCTCGGAGCAAGGGCACCAACGCTAAATAAGCTGCTTCTGCACCGCTGTCAATATTCCCTGCATATCCCGGCGCTTTTACATGCAATAATTTTTGTGAGCCTTCTGTCGTAGCCAAAATGCCGTCCACATCATCACCAATCATATTCGGCACACAGCCGCTGACTACAAAAACAGCTCCGCAATGCGCAAAAATACGCTCTGCCTCCTGCAAAGCTTTACGCAAAACCTTCTCGCCGCCATTGACAACATCTTCATCATAGATAACATCAGAGACCTGACGTACATCATAAGGCTTACCGGCATATCTGAATGCCAGGCTGCCCCACTGACAGCCTACAACAGAATGCTGCAGGATTAAGGCATCCTTAATTCCGCCAAGAGCACGTACAGCACCAAACAACGCACAGCTACTTAATGGTTTCATTATTTTCTCTGCCTCCATACTCTGCTATACAGCTCGCGTGACGCTTTACTGTCTTTATCCGCCTCACGCATCGGATAAAATACCGGGTCATAAGCCAGCTTGCTCAGCAAAAGACTGCTGCCTGTACGCTGCGGTTGCTGCAGCATCTGCCAAACCTCTTCCATAATATCCACAAAGCCCTGATAATTCCACACCGAACGGTCAAACAAATTATAGAGCACCGGAACATTTAAAGAAGCATAGCGCGGATGACCGTTGCAGATAACAAAATCACAGCTCTGCGCAGCTTCACGCAAAGCCTCTTCCGAAGGCTCCAGTAAAATTTCCGCATCACAGCCATACTCTGCTTTGGCAAGCTCAATTCTGTCCTTAAATCTCTGCATCATTGCATCATCCAACCCGGTTTCTGCCTGATAAGAGGGATTCATGATAATGCATATTTTCGTAATCGGCAGACCATAATCCTGCTGGTAAACGCGCAGCGCATCCGGCAAATAGGCAATACCATGCGCAATCAGGCAGAATTTATACTTGGCAAATTCCGCACGCAGTTCCTGATACCGGGCGGCAACCCGTTCATATTCTTCCTGTAAAACGTGTTCGACAGCGCTCTCACAGCCAAGCATTTTGCCTATCTGTCTGTATAAATCACTGATTCCTTCAATGCCATGCCACTCCTGCATATCGGCAACATGCAGAAACGGCGTGCCAAAGCGCTGCTCCATCGCCAATGCCCACTTCTTGCGACGTACTATATTCAGCGCTGCCCGCGGAGCCTTTTTGATTGTCTGCAAATCAGCGGCAGGCAGATAAGCATTAACGGTAATTCCCATTTTCTGCAGCATATCGCTCATGCCCTGCAGCTTATCCTCACCATTATAACCCCAGACAAAGGCTTCAATATTTACGCTCAACGGCTCTACGCTTTGAGGCTCCATCACCTGCTCAACCAGCGCATCCATCACCTCTACATAGCCACAGCCGGGATAGACCGCACTGGAAGAAAACTTTTGCTTCTGCTTTTGGCAAGCCTTTTCACGCAAAACCTTGCGGCCGTTGCTCTTGTCCATATGCGAAAAAACCTGCGACGTAACCGGTACCAGCTTCGCTTTAAACTGCGGCTGCAGGCTGCAGGCCAAGCCAGCCAAATCGTCATTGATAATATCCGACACCACGGAAGGCAGCAGAAAAATAATCTCCGGCTGCTGCTCACGTTCCACCTTTTGCAGTAAAGCCGTCAGCTTTTTTTCACCGCCGAAAATTACATCATTGTTGCGTAAATCCGCACATTCCAGCTCATAAACCGGGCTTTGGCCGCTGCGCACATGACAGCGGTAATGAAAGCCGCAACCGCGCGGACTATACAAGACCACGGCAGCATTTTTGATTTCACTGATGCAGGCAAGATTTCCCGACACCTTGCCATTGACAGCATAGCGATGCAGATAACTTGAAGGGTTCATGCCAAAAAGCATGTTATCCTGATAATATTGGTTCATAGAGTTTTCCTCTCTTCATAATATATCATTACAATTTTTACTCATCATCTGTTACAAGTTCAATTTTATTGATGGCACCGTAATTTTTTATACGACTGCTGGTCGCAGCAATTGCCATATCGTTGAACAAAGGAACTACAGGCTGCTCTTCAACAGCAATTTCTTGTATTCTATTGAATATCTCCCGTCGTTTCTGCTCATTTGTAGTATGCTTTACCTCGTTCATCAATTCAACAATTTCATCATTTTCATACGCAACGCTGTTGTTCTTGTTTAACGCTCCGTCAGGCATTACAAAGGGATACAAGGCAGTATACGGATCTCCGTTAGCCAAACCCTTTTGCAAACGAACTATATTACACTCTCCTTTCCGTATCATTTTTAATAAGGTTGCATATTCCAATACTCTTATTTTAACATCTAAACCAATATCTTTCAGCCAATAAGCAATAATTTCTGCTTCGCCTTTTTGCAAAGGCTCCGCTCCGTTAATTCCGTAAACAACCTCAATACGCTTATCTCCAAGCACCTCATGTGCAAGACGTTTCGCTTCTTGCAAGTCATGCCTTACTGGGAACTCTTTATATCCCGGACTGCAATAATTCAAAATGTTAACAGTCGGTATGGCATAGCCCATATATAGAGCATTAACTAAATCCTGCCTATCAATTGCCAGACTTACAGCCTGCCTCATCCTGACATCATTAAAAGGAAATTTAGTACCGTTTAATGCCAAATAGCGTACCATCGTCGATTTATTTTTATAAACAACAAAATTGCTATCCTTTTTCAGTTCTTCCGCTAAAAAAGGCGGTATTGCATTCAAATCGGTTACACCGTCAATTTCGCCGGATTTTAATGCAGCATAACGTGTATCCGTATTAGGTATTTTGCGCACAATAAATGTTTTTATTTTGCCCTTTTCACCCCAATAATTATCATAACGCTCTATCTTAACATGACTGTTCAGTTTATTTTCTATTATTCTATATGGTCCGGTGCCTATTGCGAAGGTTTTAAAATTACCATCTTCAGCGAAGCATTCCGGAGCATAAATCGGACTGCCAAAATCAGTCATCTTATACAGTTCGTTTATATTCGCTTCTTTAAAGGTCAATTTAACAGTATACTCATCTAATTTTTCATATTTCAACAGCGAAGGATAAAATGCATCTATATTCAAGCCATAAAAGGTTGAACGCTTAACACCCTTTTTCATCCGGTCAAAATTAGCAATCACCGAATCCGCATTAAATTTTGTTCCGTTATGAAACAGGACATTTTTACGCAGATGAAAAATCCAAATTTTACCATTGTCCTGCATCTCCCAGCTTTGCGCCAGACAAGGTGCAGGCTTATTATCCTTGTCCTTAGTAATCAAAGGCTCCCAAACACCTAATGAGCTGCTGCAATAATAGGCATCCTTATTACCAGGAGCAAGCTGACGATAGCCGGCAAGAATCACTGTATCATTATCTTTATTTATAGTATTTTCTTTGATATCTTCCTGCTTGCCGCAACCGGTCGCAAGAACGAGTAATATAAGAGCAATAATACAATATATTTTTTTCATAACACTACCAAAACAATGTAATTTAAAGAAAAGAGGGCGTAAAACCGCCCTCTTAAACATCATAAATTAAATATCAAATTGAGCAGACAGCATGAAAGTTCTGGGGCTGGACAAATGCAAGCCGGAACCATAAGCAATCCAATAATCTTTACCGGTCAGATTATAGCACATAGCACTCAATGTAACAGGCATTTTATTAATTTGTGTCTTGTAATTAACGCCTGCATCAAAAGTAGTATAAGAAGGAACTTCCCATTCAATCGCATTGCTTGCGGGGAAAATAGGAGTAGGACCAACATATACGGCTCTTGCCAAAATTGACAAATCATTATTCGGTTTATATTGTAAGCCGGCAACAGCGTTGAATCTCGGAATCCCGCCTACTCTGTAGCCATCATAGGTACCTTTATTGGTTCTTACTCTTTCTGTATCAAGATACATTAAACCGCCAAAAGCATTCCATTTATCTGCAATGGCTCCGTTGATAGACAGCTCAATACCCTTATACTCATTTTCGCCGTCATTGGTAACCCAATACCAATCAGGCTTTTTATCGTCATATACGTTTAAGGTAGAGGACTCTCTGTTTTTAAACAAAGCCAGTGTAGCCAAGAAATTCTTGTTGCTGTATTTAACACCGATTTCGTCCATTTTTGTTTTAGACGGGTCTAAGATTTCATCTGCGTTATAAGCGTTTGCACCGCTTACTCTGCTGCCTGCATCAAAAAATTCGGAATGGCTGGCATAAATGGATACTTCATCGGTGGGCTGGTAAACAAAGCCGTAAGCAGGACAAACAGCGCTGGACTTAACACTTGCTACCTTGCCAGATTTAGTCGGATCTGTATAGGTTACAGCATTGGATTCATGCTTATGCACGCCTAACATCATCTGAGCCTTGCCTAATTTCATAGTATCTAACAGAGACACACCCCAGAAGGTTCTTGTACTGTTATGGAAATTACTAAAGGTAGGAATATTTACGCTCTCATTAGGATTAACGCCACCTGCCAAGGTACCGCCTAAGCCTTTGAAGTTAGTCAGGCCATAACCGCCGACAACACCGGTCCAGGACTTAGACCAGGATTTGTCAACTGCCAAAACCACATCATGTTCAACCTCACCGGTTTTAAAAGTGTTCTCGATACCGGTCTGTACATAATATTTATGTCCAGGAGTTCTTCTGGTAAAATATTTGCCTGCATAATTGCCTGCATCATCAAGAATATATAAGCGGCTGCCTTGACCGGTAATATTTTTACGTAAATTGCTTTTTGTCCAACCGCCGTTAAAGAAGGCCTTGGTGCCGTGACCGATTACCTGCTCATGGTTCAGTACCATCAATGCGCCTTCAGAGGCTTTGGTCATGCCGGGGAAGCTGTAATTGTTTTTGGAATTCGGAGCAGAGGGAACATGAGTCAAAAGACCTTTTTTTACATTATTAGCATCAAAGCCAAACCATCTCATACCATCATCAACTTCATAATATTGATAACCGACAAGCAAATTAGATTTGCTGTTAGCATCCTGATGATCGATGTTGGCAAAAATGCTGGAAGACTCTTTGCTGGCTTTATAATGACCGGGGTTACCATTTAAGATCTCTGTATTTACTCTAACGCCCCATTCGTCATTCTTACCAAATCTTTTGCCGATATCCAGATATTCACCTAAGCCACTTTCACCGGAGAATACTTGTTTATATCTGAGCACGGGCTTATCAAGTGCTTTTTTGGTATCGACGTTTACTACTGCAGCAACACCGGTGCCTTCACCTGTGGGGAAAGAGCCGGAAATAGCTTTATTCGGACCTTCTGTAACCTGAATACTCTCAGCCATAAAAGTCGGAACTAAAAACTGACCTAACATACCGGGAACACCATTCAGATAGAAGAAGGAACCATTGGTAGATTTACCTCTTACAGAAAAATCGCCATGCAGCATGGTGCCTGTCTGACGCACGGAAGGAATATTTACCAGAATATTATCCAAAGGCTGGTTCATACCGCCAAAGGTTTCCATAGCGTTGGCTGTAATGTTTGTTTGAGAAAAAGGTACATCCATTACATTTTTATTACCGAGAATACCAACATTACCGCTTTTGGCAACCATTCCACCCGGCAGTACATCCTTGCTGCCTTCAACAATAATTTCATCCAAATTACCATGAATAGTTTCCGCACTTGCGCCCATCACAAAGCCTACGCTTGCTACTGCGCACAGCACGGACATTACCAATGCTTTTTTCTTTTTCATAATACTCATACACCTCATCAAAAAATTTATTTTTTAACCTACACTGCCGAGCTGTCCGAGTTTCGCGTGCAGCGTCGGTTAAAAGCCATGAATTATGGGTTCTGCGTTTTTTGGCAATAAAAAACGTCTTCCTGCAAAATTACAGAAAGACACACTCATCCCCTAGCAGCCTCCTGTCACTCGCAGTACACTCCCGTTAACTTTTTCAGGCAATTCTTCTGGCTCAGTTTCCTCGCAAGCCTCGCCTTCCCGGTTGCCCAGTGACATTATTAAGGCTTGCTCCACTTTACAGCTGCGTGACAGCGCAGGCTTTGCACCTGCTTACTTATTAAGTCTTTCGACACCTGATAGCTCTAGTTATTAAACTCATTTTTGTAACATATGTTACAGTTCGTTTGAAATTATAGCATGCGTTCTACTTACTGTCAAGTGAATATTCTGATACTATAAACATAAAAAATGGGCAAACTAAAGTATAACTTTAATTTACCCGAGATTTTCTATCAGACAATACATTTATCTAATCGTGATTTGTATAATCTGGATTAGATAAATTATACCAAGTGCCCCTGCTCTATATGCAAGACTCTGTCGCAAAGCCAATCAGCAAGCTGTTCATCATGCGTAATAAACAAATATGCCAGTTGCTTTTCCTTGCGTATATCACGCAGCAAATGCAAAATCTGCGCCTGCACGGAGATATCCAACATCGATGTCGGTTCGTCTAAAATGAGCAGTTTTGGCTCTAACAGCAGCGCTCTCACTAGGCAGATACGTTGAATTTCGCCACCGCTTACCTGATGAGGATAACGCTGCAGAAGTTCAACATTCAGCTTTACTAAATCAAGCATCTCTTTTATTTTTTCTTCATCATAAGGCAGATTAAAAACAGTAAATGCTTCCCGCAGACTAGAACCTAAGGTCTGACGCGGGTCAAGAAAGCTTTCCGGACGCTGCGAAATAAACTGTACATTGCGTCTGAACGAACTTAAATTTTTTCCTGTCGCATTCGTAATATCTTGCCCCTGAAAATAAATTTTGCCGCAATCACATGGCAGCAGGCGCAGCAAAATACGCGCCAGCGTGCTTTTACCGCTGCCGCTGCCACCCATCAGCGCCACAGCTTCACCGGGCTTGAGCTCCAGTGAAACATTATGCAGAAGCTCAAAGGTTTTTCCGTTGCTGCGGTCAACAAAGCTTTTGGAAATATTTTCAGCCTTCAGCATACAAAAAGCACCTCACTTCCGCACCACCGACCTGCTGCATGGCAGGCATTTCTTCCTTGCAGCGTTCTGTACAATAAGGACAGCGTGCTGCAAACTTACAGCCGGTAAAGCTTTCTCCCGGCACAGGTGCCTTTCCCGGAATGACCTGCAGACCATTCTTTGGCAAAGCCTGCAAAAAACCTTTGGTATACGGATGCAGCGGTTTATGCCAAATATTCGCATTATGCTCTAAAACCTGTCCTGCATACATCACTAGCACATCATCACACACCTCTTGTGCCAAAGCAATATCATGCGTAATAATCAGCATGCTTAAATGTAAATCCTGCTTAATCGTCAGCAAATTTTTGCGGACAACGGCGCCAACCTGTTCATCAAGGCCTTTGGTAGGTTCATCAGCCAAAATCCATTCCGGCTTACTGCTGACAGCCATAGCGCACAATACACGCTGCAGCATGCCACCGGAAAGCTCATGCGGATATGCAGCCAAAACCCGCTCCTCCTCCTGCAGGCCGAATAAACGCAGGCACTGCTTTTTATAGCTATTGTCACTATCTACAATATTATGAACAGCCAAAATATCCTGCATCTGCTTGCCTATTTTGCGCACAGGATTTAATGACTCACTGGGATTTTGCGGAATAATACCAAAAGCAGATAATATTTTCTTCACCTGCTCGCCATTATAAAGCACTCTGCCCTTTTTAATAACTCCAGATGGCAATATGTTTAAGATTGCCTGCCCCAGTACAGATTTACCGCAACCGCTTTCACCGATAATCGCAGTAAAATTACCTCCAGGCAAACTCAGACTTACATCATCTACAGCATAAAATACGCCTTGCGGTAGCTTAAAGCCTACAGATATATTTTCTAACACCAGATTTTTTACCATTTGCGTACCTCATCAAGCTGTGTATCTAAGCTGTCACGCAGATGCTCACCGATAATATTAAGAGAATAAATCAGCAAAAATACAAACAGACCGGGAATTATAATCAAATGCGGTGAGCTGCGATAATACATAATAGCATCGTTAATCATTACACTCCAGTCAGGAGTCGGCGGCTGTACACCTAAGCCCAAAAAGCTCAGGCCGGCAATCGCCAATATACCTCGGCCAAGGCGAATGGTTACCAGCACAAGCAGCTTGTTCGCAATGTTGGGCAGTAAATGACAGACAATAATGCGCCAATCACTGCAGCCAAGACAACGAAGGCCTTCGATAAACGGCTCTCCCATCAGCTGCAAAACTTCTGCACGCACAATGCGCGAAAAGCCGGCCCAGGATGTCACAACCAACGCCAGTACAAGGCTATAAATACTCGGACCAAGAATACCGGCTAAAGCTATCATAAAGCAGCTTCCGGGTATTCCCTGAAAAATATTGCTTAAAACAGTAAAAAACATATCTAATTTACCGCCATAAAAACCGCACAACAGACCAACACCCACACCTAAAATCAGCGCCAAAACAGAAGAAATCAGGGTAAGCAGCATTGATGCCCGTCCGCCGTAAAGAATACGGCTGAACATATCGCGCCCTAAAGCATCCGTGCCGAATAAATGCTGCCAACAGGGACTTTGCAGACGGTTAGCCATATCCGGTTCAAAGGGATTATGCGTTGCCAGAAGCGGAGCTAAAATACTGCCGAGAATGATAAACGCAAGTACAAATATAGCAAAGTTAAGCTGTATTTTTTTAGTCATGTACTTCAGCGCCTCCTCTCAGCTTCGGATTCAGATAAAACATCAGTAAATCAACCGCTAAAGTTATCAATACCAAAAGCCAGCCGGTAAAAAGCACATAGGCCTGCAATACAGGGTAATCACGGAAGCGAATCGCTTCCAAGGCCATGCTGCTGATGCCTGGCAGAGCAAAAATGCTTTCCGCAATAACCGAACCGCCCAAAATGCCTGCCAGATAATTACCCAGCAAAGCAATTACAGGCAGCATGGCATTAGGAAATGCATAGCAAAAAAGCAGCTTTATTTTGCTGATTCCGCGTACACGCGCTACAAGAAAATATTGGGAAGCAAATTCTGTCAGCAGCGAGCTGCGCATATAGCGGCACACTGTTGCCGAGGTAGAAAACGAAATTGCCAACGCCGGCATAATAAAATAGCGCAGGCTTTCACTGCCGCTTGTCGGTAGCAGACGCAACGTTTCGCTGAACAGCAAAATCATCAGCAGTGCCAGCCAAAAACCGGGGACAGCTAAAAGTATATTAGTCAAAAACTGTACCACATCATCCAGCCAACTGTTTTTGTAAACAGCGCATAAGGTTCCCAAGGCAATGCCAACAACTGCGGCAATGGCTAAAGCCAGCAGCGCCAGCTCCACCGTCACCGGCAGACGCAGCAAAAGCTCATGCAGAATATCCTTACCGGTAATGTAGCTGCTGCCGAAATTACCATGCAGTACCTGCATAAACCAGCTGAAATACTGCACATAAACTGGTCTGTTCAGGCCAAGCTCTTCCCGCATCGCCGCAATCTGTGCATCCGTAGGTGCATCCAGCCCATCCTGATTTAAAGCAAACTCCGCCGGGTCGCCGGGTGATAATAGTCCTAAAACGAACGCCAGCAGACTTATGCCAATCATTACAGGCACTGCTAATAAAATTCGTCGATAGCAATATCTAATCATAGTCCTCCGCCAATTCCACCTTGCTCAAATCCACACCGTAGATTAAAGGTTTATAATTTTTTAAACGCTTATTATAGGCAACGATATTCATATCGTTGAAAAGAGGGATCACAGTACAGAATTCGAGAAATCTAAAGTCCGACTTTATTTTACTCGGATTCTGTTTCTTTTACAATAAACTAACCGGACAATACCAGCTCGTCCTGCTATAAGGCAGCAACTCATCATTCATGCATATTATCAGCCCAGTCTGTACATCCATGTCAAGCTTATCTAAAACCTTAAAATTTTTATCTGCATGATTAGGTAATTTCGCCTTTTTTATTTCTATCGGATAAACCTTTTTCCCATCTATAATAAGCAGGTCTATCTCCTTTTTATCTACATCACGATAATAATAGAGATTAGGTTGTTTACCTGCGTTATAATAGCTTTTTATAATTTCCGTAATAACATAGGTTTCGAAAAACGCCCCATCCATTGCACCATTTTCAATAGTAGCTGCACTTGGCCACCTGCATAAATATGCTGCTAAACCGGTATCCATGAAATATACCTTCGGCGTTTTTACCAAACGATTACTGATATTTGAATAGTACGGCCTGAGAATAAAGATAATTCCTGAACGCTCTAAAATAGACACCCATTCCTTAGCTGTCGGTGAGGAGACTCCAACCGCGCGGGCAATTTCCTCATATTTCAGTTCTTGCGCCGTCCTTGCAGCCATAAAGATTAAAAAGTCATAAAAAGCACTTAATTTGCCAACCTGAGCTAATTCTTTAATATCTCGCTCAAGATAGGTGTTAACATAATCCATATAGAATCTCTCTCTGTCTATGTTGCTCAAAACAAGCTTCGGCATACCACCTTCAAAAATCCTTTGATAAATTTGATGGATATTTTTATTGGCTACCTGCGAAAAGCGCTTTTTTAATACCTCTATATCTGGGGAAAATATGGAAGCTTCACGCTTTTCTATTTCCGCCGTTGTTAAAGTAGACATATCAAAAACAGAAATTCTTCCAGCTAAAGAATCTGCCACGCCTTGCATCATTTTAAACTTTTGTGAACCGGTCAGCCAATACATCCCTGCATTATCTTCACCTTGTAAGGCTTTAGCATCAACTATTCTTTTCATTTCCAACAGTAGCGACGGCACACGCTGAAACTCGTCTATTAATAGTGGAAAGCCATAGGTTTCAAAAAACAATGCAGGATCATTCTCTGCCAGCCTGCGCGCATTAGCATCATCTAATGTGACATATTTTCTTTTGTCTTCTTTAATATGGTAAAGCATGGTAGATTTACCAACCTGCCTTTGACCACATACCATTACTACAGGATAATACTTTGACGCTTCAATTATTTGCTTTTCCAGATGCCTTGTAAGATACATATGCTTCACCGCCTTTAAAACTCGAGTAATCTAAAGTATGACTTTATTTTACTCGAGTTTTTTGTGTATGTCAAACGACAGCCAGAGATAATAGTAAAGAAGAACTGAAGAAATTTAATTGCTTCCTGACTTCATCGCTTCTTTGCTGCAATTAGTCCTCCGCCAATTCTACCTTACTCAAATCTACACCGTAGATTAATGGTTTATAATTTTTTAAACGCTTATTGTAGGCAACGATGTTCATATCGTTGAAAAGCGCCACTAACGGTTCCTCTTCCACAGCTATTTCCTGCACCCGATCAAAAATCCGTTGACGCTCTTTTGCATCAACTGTATGTTTTACCTCTTGCATCAATCCCTGCAATTCTTTATTCTGGTAGCCTGTGTGACTGCTTATATAAATGGAACCTGTCGGCATCAGAAAACTGTTAAGTACCTCGTATGGATCTCCATTTGCCAGTCCCTTTTGCAGACGTGCGATATCATAATCGCCCTTGCGCAGCATTTTCGCTCTTGTAGCATACTCCAAAGACTGAATATGGACATCCAATCCTATTTTACCCAGCCAATAAGCAATCAGCTCAGCCTCGCCCTTCTGCAACGGCTCCGCACCGTTTATGCAATAGGTAACATCACAGCGCTTATCTCCTAATACTTCATGTGCCAGCTGCTTAGCTTTTGCTAAATTATGCTCCAAGGGAAATTCTTTATAACCGGGACTTGTATAATTTAACACATTCATCGTCGGCTCTGCATACCCCATATATAATGCATCGACAAGATTTTTACGGTCAATCGCCAGGCTTACAGCCTGCCGCATACGAACATCATTAAATGGAAAACGGCTGTTATTCAAAGCAAGATAGCGTATCATTGTCGATTTATTGCTTGCCACAGCAAAGCGCTTATCTTTCTTGATTTCGTCAGCTAAAAACGGCGGTATTGCATTTAAATCTAATACTCCGTCAATTTCACCGGATTTAAGTGCTGCATAGCGTGTATCCGTATTGGGAATATTGCGCACAACAAAATCTTTTATTTTGCCTTTTTCACCCCAATAATTATCATTGCACTTTAAAACGACATACTTATTCATGACGTTCTTGGTAATTTTATACGGACCTGTACCTATAGCTATGTCCTTAAAATCACCATTGGCATCAAAGCATTCAGGGGCAAACATCGGACTGCCGAAATCCGTCATTTTATATAATTGGTTAATATTCGCTTCCTTAAATACCAATCTGACAGTATATTCGTCCAGTTTTTCATAGCTGATTAAAGACGGATAATATAAGGCTAATGATAAGCTGTAAAAATTAGAACGCTTCAAGCCCTTTTTCATTCTGTCGAAATTAGCAATTACAGAATCAGCATTAAACTGTGTTCCATTTTGAAAATATACATTTCTTCTTAAACGAAATATCCATACCTTGCCATCATCCTGCATTTCCCAGCTTTCAGCCAGACAAGGTTCAGGTAAGCCTGCTTCGTCCCTTGTTATCAACGGCTCCCAAACTCCAAGAATCTTGCTGCAATAATAGGCATCCTTATTACTGGGAGCAAGATGCCTGTAGGCAGCCAGTGTAACAATATTTTTGTTTTTATTATCTATGTGATTTTGTGATTCTTCCTGCTTGGCACAGCCGACACACAATAAAAGCATCAACAGCAGAAAAAAGCTCAATATTTTTCTCATATTCGCATACCATTATACATCTTATTTATATAGAATAAAAGAGGGCAGCAAAACCGCCCTCTTTAAATTTTATTTTATTACAGACTAAATTCAGCAGACAAGAAGAAGGTTCTCGGAGTAGACAGGTAAACCTGATCACCGCGAGCAACAGTCCAATAATCCTTATCAAACAGATTATAACACATTGCACTGAATTTTACAGGAACGCTATTCAGCTTAGTATTATAGGTTACACCTAAATCATAAACCATGTAAGCCGGTGCTTCCAGATGCTTGCTGTCTTTTGTAACAGTGCTGGAATTATAGTTTACAGTGTAGAACGGAGTTGTGCCGGTATAGGTTGCACGGCCGATTACACTAAAGCTATCGTCTGCTTTATATTCCAAAGCTGCAGATGCACTCCATGCGCCCTGACCGGATTCGCGTACACCGTTTTTGTACTCATTTCCTTTACCCATGTTCTTATATTTAGCATCCAGATAAGCAAGGCCAACCATGCCATACCATTTATCTGCTAATTTACCGTTAACAGATAATTCAAGACCTTTGTGATTAACTTTACCATCTTGTACAAGGAAAGGTTTAGCATAGCCTGCTACATCCTTGCTCACATTATTGGCCTGGTCAATATCAAAGTATGCCAAGGTATACATAGCACCTTTATTCTGATATTTTACGCCAACCTCATTTTGTTTAACCTTAGTCGGCGGTAATACTTCACCGGAATTCTGGTAGCTGGTTCCGGCACTTGCACCGATATCAAAGTTCTCTGCATGGTTGCCATAGAACATTACATGCTCATCAGGTGCATAGCTCAAGGAATAAGTCGGGCAGGTTGCATCGGATTTAATTTCTTTACCCCAGGATTTGCTGCTTGCATTCCAGGATTTTGCCGTAGCAGCATGTTTGTGAATGCCAATCATAGCATCCCATTTGCCGAAGCTGATGCTATCCAGCAAGGAAACACCCCAAATAGAAGTTTTGTTGTTAGGTCTTGTAGTATAACCAATATATCTTGCATCAACATCCTGGAAGGAAGTTCCTGTGAAAATGTTGGAGCCGCCAACCAAAGTTGTACCGGGTACAGTTGTAGAACCATTACGGTTTCTCCACGCCTTATCAGCAGACAGCATTACCTCATGCTTCAGCGCACCGGTTTCGAATTTATTCTTGGTGCCTAATTGAGCATAGTAAGAGCGTTGCGGAGTTGCACTGTTAGTCTGCAGGAAATCATAATTACCTGCATCATCTTTAATCCAATAGGAGCTCATATTAGGAGATACATTTTGATTCAGCTTTTGTCTGCTGTAGCCAAAGTTAGCAAACAAAGTCCAATTATCATTCATGTATTGCTCATGATTCAAGGTTGCAAACCAGCCATAGCCTGCTTTCCAGGTACCTGCAGCAGCATAGTTTTTACCTCCGTCCGGAGCACTCGGAAGATGAGTTACACCGGGAATAGTTTGTTTAATGCTGTTACCGTTAGCATCCTTTACAGTTGCTGTTCCGGGATTTGCCAATTTAAACCAACGAATACCATTGTAAATGTCCAGATCTCTATAGTTTGCAAAGAAATTAGTGCTGCTGTGCTTATCTTTATGATCAACATTTACAGCAATGCCCTTTGCCTTCATATCTGCATCATTAACAGCAGTTTCACCATTCAGCAGCTCCGTATTCAAGCGCACACCCCATTCACGTTTTTGGCCGAGACGTTGGCTGATATCCAGATATTCACCAAAGGAGCCTTTACCGGAGAAGGTTTGTTTATATTTAATAAAGTCCGTATCACCGGCGCGTTTTGTTCTGGCATTGATAATACCGCCAGCAGTATTGGATTCATATTGAACACCGCTTGCGCCTAACATCGAGTTAGGACCGGAAACTACATCAATACCTTCCATAGCAAACATCGGAAGATTGAACTGAGTCATAACACCGTGTACACCATTAACATACATAGCAGTGCCATTGGTACGGAACCCACGAACAGAAAAGTCACCATGCAGAACACTGCCTGACGCTCTCACAGACGGAATGCCAACCAAAGCCTTATCCAAAGGCTCATTAGGTCCGAGGAATAAATCCATAGTCTTTTGCGCTACATTGGTTACGCTAAAAGGAGTTTTCATAACATCCTTTTCACCTAGCAGGCCGACAGAACCTTTAGCGTTGACCATTTCACCAGGCATTTGGTTGCGAGAACCTTCAACAACAACCTCATCCAGATTGCCATGAGCAACATCTTCTGCACTTGCGCTCATAACGAAACCTACGCTGGCAATAGCGCACAGCACTGACATAACCAGTGCTTTTTTGTTTTTCAACATACTCATCCACCTCATTAAACATTTATTTTTTAACCTTTGCCGCCGAGCTGTCCGAGTTTCGCGTGCGGCTCCGGCTAAACACATAATTTACCAAGGACGTTCAGTATTCCGGCAAGAAAAAAACGCCCTTCTGCACTATGACAGAAGGACGCACTTGTCCTTTACCATTCTCCTGTCACTCGCAGCATACTTTGGTCTTTACTTTCTCAGGCAATTCTTCTGGCTCAGTTTCCTCGCAAGCCTCGCCTTCCCGGTTTCCCAGTGGCATAATTAAGGCTTGCTCCACTTTACAGCTGCGTGACAGCGCAGGCTTCGCACCTGCTTACTTATTAAGTCTTTCGACACCCGATATACTAATCTATTCAATTATTCACCGATAGATTTTAATCCTATTTTTCATGCAAAATTATAGCATAACACACATACTGCGTCAAGTAGCATGAAATCGCATTAACAATCAACGACAACTGATATATATTGCTGTTATGTTAGAACCGTTTACATATTATCATTACCTATAATATGATTTTCATTAGTTTAACAAAGTAAGTATATAGAATATTTTACTACTCTAAAAATAAATAACTCTGAGAAGTCAAAGTAAAACTTCTGTTTCTCAGAGTTTTTATAATTTTTCTATCCTACACACCTAAACCAGCTCATCTAAGGAAACTAACTTTATCCCATGTTCTGCCGCATAAGCAACCGCCTGCTCTGTATAACCGGCTTTGGAAAAGAAATAATAATATAACCTCTTATCCTGCGCTACTTTTTTGCCTAAAAAGTGCTTCAAGTCTTTTACCTCTACAGACCTATGCTTATATTTGCACTCACCCAAAAGTATTTGTGTTTGCCTGTAATCAACTGCCATAATATCTATCTCATCAGTCTTGTTCCACCAGCGACCAATCTTGGTAAAATAAAACGGTAAACTATGTTTTCTGTTCTGCTTACGTAAATATTGCTGACAAACATCTTCGAATACATATGATGTAAAACGCTCCAGCTCAGGCTTGACAACATATTGATAAATTCCTCCTGCATCGCCTGATTCCAGCTCAGATAAATTCGGGAAAACAAAGGCATACCAAAAACCGAAGAAATTGTCGGTAACCTTATATAAGCCTCTCTGTGTATTAGCTCGCTCCTTAATATTGGCATCCACAGAAAACTCCCTGCACAAAATCCCCAATTCCAAAAGATTTTTCAAATATACGCTCAGCTTGCTTTTATCAATCTGTGTTTTTTGATAAATATCATTTAATTGGGTATTGCCTAACGCAACTGCTTCAATTACTGCATTATAAACGCTCATCTCGCGCAGCTCCTGACGCATAAGAAACTCCACTTCACTGTAAAGCACACTGCCTCTGCTTAAAATATTACGTACAATATTTTCATCCAAAGAATATTTATCGGAAAACTGCTTTAGATAATGCGGAATACCACCCAAAATTGCATAGGCAGTAATCTTATCCTCAATGCTGTAATTAGGAAAAAACTGTTGAGCAGAATAAAAATCCATTGCCTGCATTTTTAAAATTCCCGTAGCACGTCCATAAAGCGGATTTTTCTCTGCTAAAACTTCTTTTTCTATAAATGACATTGCACTGCCACACAAAATCAGCATTACGTTAGACTGCTTTAAAACCTCATCCCACAGCTTTTGCAAAATAGAAGGAATAGCGTTGTTCCCCTTAACCATATAGGGGAATTCGTCAATAACTACAACTATTTTTTTATCTTTTGCCAGCTCCGTTATACTGAGCAAGGCCTGCTCCCAATCACTGAAGCGTGTAATATATTTTGCCGCCTGCTGATTCTTTTCCAATAATCGCTGACTAAACGCTTCAAGCTGTTTTTCATCAATAATTTCTGTACAAGTATAAAAAATGTGCTCTTTATCTTGACAAAATTGACGCAACAGCTCTGTTTTGCCTACACGTCTTCTGCCGTAAAGCACTACAAGCTGACCATCCGCACTGTTATATCTGTCCTCTAAAAATTTCAGTTCTTCCTCACGGCCAATAAACATCTTACTCACCTCATTTATCTAATCGTGATTTGTATAATCTGGATTAGATAAATTATATACCATTATAAGGAAGTCTGCAAGAGATTAACAGATGAAAGAGAAAAACTCCGGTCAACCAAAAGTAAAACTTTAGTTTCTCGGAGTTCTATTCTCGCTTATTTATTCAGTTATTATCGCTTCACTTAATCTCTATCCCAGGATACATGCGCTCCGCCAAAAATTTCAGGCCATCCTCCGTGCGGCAGCCTGTTCCGTAGGTAAAGCGCAGAGGAATACTGTAGGTACGTTTATTTTTTATGCAGGGCAAATTTTGCAAAGCAGGGTTTTCCGTAAGCTTCGTAATGCACTCGCCGTAATCTGCATGACTGCATACAACAAACAATACATCAGGATTCTCTTTGACAACATTCTCAAAACCTATAACAGGCGGGGTTTCCGCAACCTTGCCACCGATTCTGCTTACCATATCACCAACTAATTTAGTATTGTCATAGCTGATCATCGAGCTTATAAATTCCACAATCATAACCTTCGGCTTAGTATAGGAAGCGTTTGCCTTGTTAATATCATCTATAGTTTTATATGTACTGTTCACAACTGCTTCGGCCTTAGCATCAACTCGCAAAACAGCGCCCAAATCACGGACAAACTGCATTTCCTTATCCACTGTTTCCTTGATGATATGCTTGCTCGGAGTATTAGTATTCAAAGGCACAAGCGTTTTAACTCCTCGCTCGTTCCAATAATCTGTGTTATTCAAACGATTGCGGATAAATACACATTGCTGTGCAATAATTAAATCAGGATGCATGCTTGTAACATATTCCATATTCAGATAACCGCTGGGACATTTCTTTATTTTTTGAAAGGCCTCCCAGTTTTCCTGACGCATAGCATATTTTCTGCTATTTTGGGCAACAGCCATTAAAATGTTCGGTCCAGCGCCAAGCTCCAGCAATGTTTCCGTCTCATTTTCACCAATTACAAGCACTCGCTGCGGTGCCTTATCAAAGACCTGCTTATTGGGCCCCTTGACGTAATAGTTATCAACATTGATATTGTTTACAACTACCGGTTTATCCTGCTGCTGTACCTGCTGCTTATCGAGGCTTTGACAGCCCAAAATACTGCAGGCAAGCGCAATAATAAGACTACTGATAATATATTTTTTCATCGCTTACCATACCCATAATTCTTACTAATCAACAAATAAATAAAGATCGGCGCACCTATAACCGATACAACAACGCCTATAGGCACCTCTGAGCCTTCCATAATCGTTCTGCTGATAACATCGGCACAGACCATGAACAGCATACCAAGCACTGCACTCATCAGCAGAACCTTTTTATAGTTACCGCCGCAAAGAAAGCGTGCTATATGAGGTATTACCAGACCGACAAATCCGATAATACCGCAATTATAAACAATCAGGCCTACAATCAGCGCACAAAGCAAAATGTAAATTCGGCGCATTTTCGACAAATCATAGCCTAAGGTTACGGATACCTCATCGCCCAACAGCATTAAATTGAGAATGCGTGAATTTTTTACAAAATATATCGAAATAAAAAATACCACAGCCAATAATGTACCTGTATTGTGCCAATCCGCAGTCTGCAAACTGCCCATCAGCCAAAAGGTTACGCTCTGAATACGTTCGGCATCGGCATATATAGAAATCAGCAGGCTGATTCCTGCCGCACAAACTGCGTTCAAAGCCATACCGGAAAGAAGTATTGCCGTAGTGCCTGATTTACCGAACCTTAAAGAAAGCAAAACGATAAATATGGTCACGGCGAAGGCTCCCAAAAACGCAAAGCAGCCAATAGCATCAAAGCCGGCAACACTGGTGAAGCCCAAAATAATTGCGATAACGGCACCTAAGCCGGCGCCGGAAGAAATACCCAGCAAATAAGGATCCGCCAGGGAATTGCGCATGACAGCCTGCATCACACAGCCTGTTATACTGAGCCCATAGCCAACAACCGCTGCCAAAACCAATCTTGGCAAGCGCAAATAATAGATAACGTCAGCCAGGATGTTGCCGTTGGCCGTACCCTGAAAAATTTGCCAGAGTATTTGCGCTGTCTGCTGAAAGCCTATATAGATAGTGCCTATGCCAACAGTAAAATTTAAAATGCCGCATGCAAGAAGCACCACACCTGTTATTGTACCTACTGTTTTTATTCGCTCCATACTGACCTCAATTTTTATATGCAATCAAAAGCTTACCGTCCGCTTTACGCAAAACATCAGCTTCAACTTCATATAAATCACTGATAAATTGGCTGTTTAAAAGCTCCTCCGGTGTTCCCTGCCCTATTACCTGACCATTTTTCATAGCGATTATTTCATCGCAATACATGGCGGCAATATTCAAATCATGCAAGGCCGCAACAACAGTAAACCCCTGACTGCTGATGATATTGAGCAGCTGCAGCTGATATTTGATATCCAGATGATTCGTAGGCTCATCCAAAATCAGGCATTCTGTCTGCTGCGTCAACGCACGTGCCAACATAACCCTTTGCTGCTCACCACCGCTTAATAGAGAAAAGCTGCTATGCGCGAATTTCTCCATGCCTACTACCCGCAAGGCTTCATTAGCTATAGCGTAATCTTCCGCGTTATCGTCTTCCATAGAGTTTTTGTAAGGACTGCGTCCCATCAGCACAACATCAAGCACTTCAAAATCAAAATTGTAATAATTATGTTGTGCCAAAACCGATTGCAGCTGAGCGCTTTGCTTGACCGTGTACTGCTCGAGCGGCTTGCCGTTGAGATAAATAACACCGCTGTCAGGCTCTAAAACGCGATATATACATTTGAGCATGGTACTTTTACCGCTGCCGTTAGGACCGATAATACCTGTAAATTTCTGCTTGGGAAAATCCAAAGAAATATTTTTGAGAATTTCTCTATCACCAAACTGCACCTTTAAGCGTTCTACTTTTATATCCATTTTATTTAGCTCCAAATCTGTAATTTTGTTTAAGCATCATATAAATAAAGCAAGGTGCTCCAATCAGAGAAAAGACAACACCCAAGGGAATATCGATGCCGTTGATTAAGGTTCGTGATAAAATATCCATCACTACGGTTACCAGACCGCCAAATGCGACTGCCACAGGCAGCAGCTTTTTATGATTAGAACCAAAAATCAGACGTACAAAATGCGGAATCAAAAGGCCTATAAAGCCAATCGTACCGGAATTAAAGACGATAAAACCGACCAAAAGACCGTTTAACAGCAGGTAACGCTTAATGTATCTTTTTAAATCAACGCCCAAAGCCATCGCCGAATCATATCCCGTAAGCATAAGATTTAAAATGCGCGTCTGCGTCATAAAGTAGCCCGCCAGACAAACAACTACAACTGCTAAAATCAGCACATTGCCCAGCTTGGCATTAGCAACATTACCCATCAGCCAGTAGGTTATCGCTTCCATGCCTTCCTTGTTACGTCCGACAAACGCGATTAAGCTGGACAGGCTGGCGCAGATTGCACTCACTGCCATACCGGCAAGCAACAGATTAGAGGCAGATTTGCTGCGCGAATTATCAGCGATATAGGTTACGAGCAAGGAAATGGCGAATGCTCCAATAAATGCACAAATTCCGATAGCCTGCGCGCCTAGAAAAGCTCCCAGCCCCAAGAAAATAGCACAGGTCGCTCCCAGTGACGCTCCTGACGAAACGCCCAAAATATAAGGATCCGCCAAAGGATTTTTTACCACAGCCTGCATGATTATGCCGGAAAGCGTCAGGCCCATGCCAACACAGGCTGCAAGAATAATACGCGGCATACGCAGTATCCAGACAACATCAACAAGGTCACTGCTTATATCGGTTGCCTGTAAAATCCCTGCTTTTATCAATAAAATTTTTACTATCTCTGTCCAGGCCAAAGAAATAAAGCCTAACTTCAATCCCAGAATAATCATGCAAAGCATAGTCAGCAAAAGTAACAGCAGAAGATACTTTACTTTTATATTTTTTATTTGTGCCGTTATTGCAAAATTCATCATCTATACCTAAAAATAATCAAACAGATGGGGAAGCTCCCCATCTGTTATGATTAAAACCCTTAATTAAAGTTCAAAGTTAGCAGAGAATACTACAGTACGCGGTGCGCCAACAAAGAGGCTGCTGGAACCGGACTGAGCATGCCAGTAATCCTTACCGGTTACGTTGTAGCACATCAGGTCGAAGGTTACCGGTGTATTGTTCAATTTGGTCTTGTAGGAAGCGCCCAAATCGTACTTAGCATAGGAAGGAACATCAAATTTGCCATTATATACAGAAGTGGAACCAAGGTAGCTCATTCTGCCGATAAAGGACAGTTCCTCAGTCGGATGATAAATAGCACCTACAGTGCCGGACCATTTAGCAGCACCGTTGATTTTATTGCCTTTGTAATCCTCAGCCTTCAGATACATTGCGCCACCAATCAAATCCCATTTTTTAGCCAGTTGGCCGGTGAATGCCCATTCAAAGCCTTTTTGTTCCTGCTCGCCATCCTGTACCATATATTTAAGGCCGCCAATTTCTTTATCAATGTTATTGGCCTGAGTAATCTTGAAGGCAGTAAAGGTATTCAGGAAATCGCCGGTTTTTACTTTTACGCCGATTTCATTTTGTTTGGTCTTTGCAGGATCAAGCATTTCGCCTTCGTTCGCATAACCTCTGCCAAGAGATACCATGGTACCGGTACCGAAGCTTTCAGTATGGTCAGCATAAATAGTTACATTATCAGATACTTTGTAGCTTACTGCAAAGGTCGGGCAGATAGCGTCAGAATCTTGATGAGAATTATCTTTCAGAACCTTTTTAACCTTATGTCCATGCAGACCTAAGGTCAGCTGCAGTTTGTCATCCAGTGCTTTCATGGTGTCTACCAAATGCCAGCCGGTCAGTTGCGCTCTTTGGTTATGTGCAGGGTCAAAAGAAGGTCTCGGCAGGGACGGCCAGTGGTTCGGCTGGTACAGGTTACCGGTTCCGGTCCACTTGCCGGCACCGCCATTCCATGCATTATTATTGCTCAATGCATAGGTATACCAGGTTTTATCTACGCCAACTAAATATTCATTTTCTACAGAACCAATGTTAAATTTACCTTTCAAACCGGTTCCAACGATTTTCTTAGTTAAGTTCAAGGGATAGTTAGACAGATTGATGGTAAAGTTGCCCTTGTTGTCAGTAACAGTAGGATTACCATCAACATAGCCATACCAGTCTTCACGATGATAGCCTGCATTGAAATATACATTTAAATTATCATTCAGTTTTTGTTCGTGGTTCAAGGCTACAACCCAGTTATCATATTCATTGTAAGCCCAGTCAGGTTTATAAATTTTGCTGCTGTCAGGAACAGACGGCAGAGAGGTTACACCAGAACCAAAGCTGATAGCACCGGTACCGCCTCTATGATCGGTATGGTCATACATAACCAATAAGTTGCTATTGGATTTATCGGTCTTTTGGTCCAGGTTCAAAGAAAATGCCTGTTGCTCCAGGTTTTCACCATCGATAGCAGTATCGCCATTAATATTGCTTGCAGTGATACGTACACCATAGCGGTCATTTTCACCAAAACGACGGCCCACATCGATAGCTTCCTGCATGGAGGAGCCACCACGGTAAGCAACCTTCAGATTAGCATTGCCGTCAGAAGTAGCAGCCTTAGATTGAATGTTAACAGTACCTGCTGCAGCTTCAGACAGAGGAGTAGCGTTCAGGCCCAGGCTAGGACCGGAAATAACGCTAATGCTGTCAGCCCAGAAATAAGGAATGTTTTCCTGGCACAGCAGACCGGGAATACCATTTACATAATAGCTGTGAGGACTTACACGAAGGCCACGGATAGTAATATCATTATAAGTACTGCCAATGCTTTTTTCTTTTTCAACATACTCATACACCTCATCAAAAAATTTATTTTTTAACCTTCACCGCCGAGCTGTCCGAGTTTCGCGTGCGGCTCCGGCTAAAAGCATAATTATAACGGACGTTCTATATTTTTCCGGCAAGAAAAACGTCCTTCTGCACACTGACAGAAGGACGTACCTATCCCCTTGAAGTCTCCTGTCGCTCGCAGTACACTTGAGTTGAACTAATTCAGGCAATTCTTCTGGCTCAGTTTCCTCGCAAACCTTGCCTTCCCGGTTTCCCAGTGACATATTAAGGCTTGCTCCACTTTACAGCTGCGTGACAGCGCAGGCTTTGCACCTGCTTACTTATTAAGTCTTTATTAGACACCTGATAGCTTGACTATTCTTAATTATATACATTAGTCAAAATTATACCATAACCTTGTCTGCAAGTCAACATTGTTACATTCTAAACACTTTTAGCTAATTATCTTTTCTAACCTCTTGCTTTTTGCATATTGATAATATATACTATAAATTAACCTTGTTCAGCTTGTAACACTTTTCAAAACAAGCTGAGGCAGTTGCTGCTGCCAAAAATTTTTTGATGAGTATTTTTAGGAGGCAATTCATGGAAGCAATTCAACAAACAATCATGTATTTTCACAAAGGCGGTCTCGTTATGTGGCCGCTGCTTTTCTGCTCAATTGCAGTCATCGCAATCGCTATTGAGCGTTTTCTGTTCTACAAGACAGAAGACAGCGGTCAGCCCTTTGCCGCTAAGTATTGCGAACTTTTGCGAGCTGACGAAAGAGAAGAAGCTTTTCAATTAGCAGAAGCAACTAACGGCGAATGCGCTAAAATCGTTGCTGATGCAGCTAAAATTACCGATGGCAGAGAACAACAAAAAGCATTTTTGGAAAGCCAGGCAGGTATTTTCATTGCTAAACTGAAAAATAAACTGGACTACCTTGCTATTATCGTTACTATGTCCCCGCTGCTGGGCCTGCTCGGTACCATCGTAGGTATGATCGGCGCCTTCAGTATCTTCAATCTGGAATCCGGCGCTCCTATCGCTATCACCGGCGGTATCGGTGAAGCACTTATCGCTACTGCTACCGGTCTTTGCGTAGCTATTCTTTCCTTGTGCGCACACTCTTATTTTGCCCATCGTATGGATAATATGATTACCGACATGGAGCAATGCTTCAGTGCTCTTCTCGAAGCAGAAACAAGGAGTGGTAAATAATGCAGCTGCGCAATGTACGTGACAGAAAAACACCGGAGCTTATTATTATCCCTATGATCGATATCATGTTCTTCCTGCTGGTATTCTTCATGCTCAGCACCATGTACATGATCGACCTGAAAACAATTCCCGTTAAACTGCCGCAGGCAGCACATGCTGCTACGGATACAACGACAACCTTCGCTGTATCCCTGAAAAATGACGGCTCTCTTTATCTTGGCGATGCGCCGACAGATATCCAATCTTTAATAACCCAATCCTCAATCGAGCAAAAAAATAATCCTCGTTTTGCTATTGTTATCAGAGCAGACAAGGATGTTGATTACGGTCGTGTTATTGAACTTATTGATAAACTTAAAGGCGCAGGTATTACCCGCTTTGGTTTGGCAACGGATGGAGCTGGTAAATAATGAATTCTGGTCAACGCAGTAGAATCGGCTTTATCGGTTCTATCGTAACACATATTTTTATCTTACTTTTCGTAAGCTTCGTCGGACTGTTTAATTTATCGCATCCGCCTGCTAACGATATCGTAGAGGTATCACTGTTTGGCGGCGGCGGCGGCGGTGGCGGCAATGATGCCGACATTGAAGACAGTAATGCAAACGACGAAGAAAACTCTACTGAAGAAGATGTGCAGGAAGAGCCTACACCGGATTCGGAGGCTATCTGGAAAAACGATGAGAATAAGCCTCAACCTGTACATAAAAAATCTGCTGTGAAAAAGGTTGCCCGTAAGGGCAGCGGTACCGGTCAGGGAAGCGGCCACGGCAGCGGTGTCGGCCCCGGCACCGGCTCCGGCAGTGGCGGCGGTAACGGCAGCGGCCACGGCACAGGCAACGGCAGCGGTACAGGCAGTGGCAGCGGCGGTGGCAGCGGCAACGCTTCTGTTGCAGTTATGCCGCGTATTATCCGCAAGATTGATCCTGTATACCCTGCTGCAGAACGCAATGCAGGCATCACCGGTTCAGGCGTTGTACGCCTTCTGGTCAATACCAACGGTACTGTTGATGAGGTTACCCTCGTAAGCTCCAGCGGTAACGCTAACCTCGACCAGGCAGGTATCAATGCCGCTTATAAATGGCGCTTCACCAGCGCTGTCGGTACTAACGGCCAAAAGGTTCGCTGCTATTTGCGCTTACCTTTCACCTTCAGACTGAGATAATTAAAACCTGTTAGCTGAAAAACTCAGCTAACAGGTTTTTTTATGCCTAAAATATTAAGTTTACTTTTCTTGCTGACCTTCCGTCAGATAGGTCCAGCCGTTCTCCTGACGCACCTTGCCCTCTTTCATCAGATGGCCCAACGCACGCTTGAAGGCAGCCTTGCTGATACCAAACTTCTGCTTGATAATCTCCAGCGGCGTAGAATCGCAGTAAGGCATGCTGCCATTGCGCTTCACCAGGAAATCATAGATATCCTGAGCATCCGCAACAAGTGCATTCTCCTTCTGCAGACGCATAGAAACGTTAATACGTCCATCCTCGCGCAGATAGGTTACACGGCAGGTAACCTCCTGACCGAAGTCAAGTCTGCCACCGGGCACTTCACTGCGATGCAGGAAAGCAATAAAGCGCTGGTTAGTGAAAAGAAAGAAGCCTTCCGGCAGAATGTTGTAAATCGTACCGGTAACCTTATCACCGATTTTCAATCCTTCTGCAGGCTTAGAGGCTTTCACCATATCCTCTTCTACACGCATCGTCACAGCCTGACGACCGCTCTTATCGCGATACAGTCTTACCCACACGAGCTGACCGGGGTTTACATGGCCGCGCATCTGGCTATAGGGCAGAAAAACGCCACGCTCTGCACCGATATCAACGAAGCCGCCGTCACGGGTAACGCTCAGCACACGTACATAGCCTAATTGGCCTTCACGCATCTTCGGCAGCTTCATGCTGGCCGTCAGACGCTTGCTGGGATCAAGATAAAGATATACCTTTACCTCGTCACCAATATTAACCTCAGAGGTCTGCTGCAGCTTATGCAGCATGATATCGTCAGAGGTATTACCGGTGCCTGCGTCAAGGAATGCGGCATTTTCATTCGCACGCACAACCTTTAAACTAACTACATCACCGGGACGGTATTTCGTATTGTTCGTAACAACAGGAGCCTTTTTGGCTCTGCTGAATTTTTTATTATCAATCATCCGTATTCTCCACAAAGCTTTCAGACGGAGCATCTGCCCACAGCTGCTCTAAATTATAAAAATCGCGTTCTTCCTCCAGGAAAACGTGAGCAACAACATCACCGTAATCCAACAGTACCCAACGTGCGTCGGCATAGCCTTCCTTGTGAGTAGGATGCACGCCTGCTTCTGCCAGCTTATCTTCGATATTATCAGCAATTGCCTTAACCAGAGTGCTGTTGCCGGCACTGCATACAACATAAAAATCGGTAACGGGAGATAAGCCCTCCATATTTAATAAAAGTATATCCTTTGCTTTTTTGTCATTGGCCGCAGCCGCAATTTTTTGTGCAATGTCTTTAGTTTCCATTAAACATCCTCCTTAATTATTGCTTGCCTTTTCAGCAAGCTTTGCTTCTTTTTCCAATTCATCTCTATCCTTAGGCTGCAGATGCTCCTTCGGCTCTTCTTCTGCTTCTGTTGCGGTATCTTCCTCATCTTTAAGATAAGGTATCCCCAGCTCATCCAAGGATTTGTTTACGTCAGCCTGCTCGGCATTCCAATAGCTTACACCGGAGCTATCATCAAATTTGCCATAAAGCATACAGCTGCGCAGCTTATCATCACCAAACAGTTTAAAGCTGTTGGCAGCCTTAAGCATCGTCAAAGTATTAAGATCTGTTTCTACATATTTGTCCAGCGTTGCCAGCAGATTGCTTATTTTAGTTACATTTTGCACGGAAAACATCTGCTCAGCCGCTGCCTTCAGGAATTTCTGCTGTCTTTGCACGCGTCCGATATCACCAAGCTCATCCTTGCGGAAACGCACATATTTACCGGCAGTTTCACCATCCATATGCTGATAGCCATGCTTGATATCAATAACCAAATCAGCATATGTATCCTCGTAATACATATCCTTGTCTACGTAAATATCTACGCCGCCGATTAAATTTACGACATCAATAAAGCCGCGCCAGTTTGCCAACGCATAATAATGGATAGGTACACGCAGCAGATTAGCAACAGTCTGCTTTGCCATCACAGCTCCGCCATAGGCATAGGCTGCATTAATCTTCTCCGGATCCTTGTGTCCCGGAAGTATTACCTTCGTATCGCGCGGAATAGATAAAACCGCTACCTTATTATTCTGCGGATCAAAGCTCAGCAGAATAATCGCATCTGTACGCTTAGGCTCGCTTTCCGCTGCTTCGCTGTCACCATCATCAATTCCCAGCAGCAGAACGTTGATGCGTTCATTGAGCTTCTGGTCATCACGTATTTTATCATCTGCCGCAGTTACGCTTACATGCGGCGGATTGATAAAATTGTTATAAATCCAGCAGGTTCCGAAAAAAAGTGCTGTTCCTAAAAGACCTGCAAAAAGCAGTAAGCAAAGCAATCTTCCCCAGCGAAACTTACGCCTGGTGCGACGTTTTGCCGGCTGCTGTTGATTATTATTTTCTTCCATACTTGCCCTGCCTATTTGTTATCTGATTTCTGCGCCAGCATCAGCTCATTATAACCGTCAATGCAATGCGGATGAATTAATTGTCCGCCGGCAAGCAGATATTCAATAGTATTGCTGTAGGCCTTAAGCATTGCTTTATCAAGGCTTTTATGTGCCAGCTTGCGCAAATCCTCTATCCCCGGGAAATCTCTTCCCGGCTCAATCATATCTGCCAAAAATACAACCTTTGCCAAATCCGTCATGTGGGCAGCACCGGTTGTATGCTGCGAAATACCTTCCAGAATTTCCTTATCGGTTACACCATACTTGGTCTGCGCATAGTATACACCTAATTTAGCATGCAGCAAAATCGGCTGGTTGCGTTCTACATCATCAATAGCAATTCCCAGTACATCTGCCTTCGCCGCACTTTCTTTGCTGGCAACCTCACGGCCGCAATCATGCAGCAGCGCACAAATCGCTATTTTTTCTTCCGGCAGCTTATGTGACTTTGCCAGTTCCAAAGCGGTTTCGTAAACGTGTACGGAATGTTTATAACGCTTCGGCGGCAAGGAAGCCTGCAAAAGCTGTTTCATTTCGTCTATTGTCATCATTTCTGCTTCATCCCTGCCTTTGATATAAATTGTGAGCATTGATATATTGCTCCACAGCCCGCGGCACTAAGCCTGCCAGGCTCGCTCCTTCATGTAGCCTTGTCCTTATTTCGGTAGATGAAATATCATATTCGGGTGTATGCAGCAGCATAATTCTTTCTGCGGCAGCAGCGCCCAAATGATGCACTACCTCTTCCATCACACCTTCGTAACCCGGTCTGCCGGCAGCTACAAAGGTTGCCAGCTGCAGCATTTCGTTGATAGAATTCCATGTATGCAGCTGAGCCACCGAATCAGCTCCGATAATAAAATAAAGCTCCTTATCCGGATATATCTGCCGCAGCTCACGCAGGGTATCTATCGTATACGATACGCCGCTACGCCGCAGCTCCATATCCGACACGGTAAAATGCGGATAAGGCTTTACCGCCAGTTCGGTCATCGCATAACGATGCTCTGCCGGCGCATAATCCTGTCCTACCTTATGCGGTGGTACAAAAGCCGGGATAAAAATAATTTTTTCCAGTGCAATACGTTCGTAAACAGCTTCAGCAATACGCAGATGCCCTATATGAATAGGATCAAAGGTCCCGCCTAAAATACCAAGTCCCTTTCCCGTCACAGTCATCCTCCTTGCTCAACACTTTTCTATTATTTTATTATATCAATCACTCAGCATTTGTACAACCTTCTGCAGCAGAATTATTATCGCAATAAGCAATAAAATTCCCTTTGTACGGTCTTTAAAATCAAAAACAGTTTTAGGCCTTCTCAGATAATCTGAAAAGGCCTGCAAATAATCTTTAAATGTAGGGGGGGTAGGTTCTCGTTTTGTCATTTTTTCTCCAATTTTAGAGATAAAGTGAAGAGAACCACTCTTCACTTTATCATATTATTTTACTCGTATCTCAAAGCATCAATCGGGTCAAGCAGCGCTGCCTTACGTGCCGGGTAAATGCCGAAGAACAAGCCGATGCCGACCGAAAAGATTACTGCGATAACAATCGCCCAGACGGAAATAACTGTATTCCAGCCTGCCATACTGCTGATGATGCAGGAAGCACCGATACCAAGCATTACACCTAAGGTGCCGCCGATAATACCTATTACCATGGATTCAACCAAGAACTGCAGCAGGATATTATTATATGTTGCACCCAAAGCCTTGCGGATACCAATCTCACGCGTACGCTCTGTCACAGACACCAACATAATATTCATAATACCGATACCGCCGACCAAAAGACTGATAGCAGCAATGCAGCCGAGAAGTATCGTAATATTGTTAGCCGTCGACATCATAGTTTCCATAATCTGCGCCATGTTGCCTACGGTAAAATCATCGTTGACGCCCTCTTTAATCTTGTGACGTGTACGCAGCACCTGTTCTACATCGGCCTGCACATCATTAATAACGTTTTCATTCTCAGCCTGTACCGCGATGCGTTGTACATTCGTAATACCCATCATACGGTTCTGTGCCGTTGTCAGAGGAACATAAACCACGTCATCCTGATCCATGCCCATGCTGCCTTGTCCCTTGCTTTTCAAAACCCCGATAACCTGAAACGGTGCCTTATTGATACGCATAATCTTGCCGACCGGGTTGCCCTCCGGGAACAGACTGTCAGCAACAGTCTTACCGATAACTGCCACCCTGCCGCGGCTTACGAGGTCACGCTCGTTCAAAACGCGTCCGTCCTCAACCTCCAGACTGGAAATGGTAAAGTTGCTCGGAGTTGTACCCTCAACACGGCTGGTCCAGTTCTGGTTACCTGCAACCATCTGATAGCTTCTGTTGACACTGGCCGAAATGTTGGCAATACCATCAACCTGCTTCTCGATAGCCTGCATATCATCATACGTCAGCTTAACGCCTTCACCGGCCGCCAGACGCGCGCCACTGGCAGTACGGCCGCCGGAGGTAATAATCAGCAGGTTACTGCCCAGCTTGGAGATATTGTTCTTGACATTCTCCTTTAGGCCGAAGCCAAGGCTGACCATCGCAATAACAGCGCCAACGCCGATAATAATACCCAAAAGCGTCAGGAAGGTGCGCAGCTTATTCGAGACCATGCCCTGCAAAGCCATTTTAATGCTTTCATTCAACATAAATATCTACCTTCCTTTATCAGCTCTGCGTACCGTCACGCATCTGCTGCAGCTCCTTGGCCGCATAATCAGTCCTGCCGCCGCTACGTTCATCACTTACCAGCTGTCCGTCGCGCATTACCAGAATACGCTTCGTCTGCTCGGCAATATCCGGTTCATGGGTAACCATAACCACCGTCTTGCCGCTTTCATTCATTTTCTTAAAGATATCCATAATCTCGTAGCTGGATTTGGTATCAAGATTGCCTGTAGGCTCATCGGCCATAATAATCGCCGGGTTATTGATTAAGGCTCTGGCAATGGCCACACGCTGACGCTGACCACCGCTCATCTCCATAGGCTTATGCTCCAGCCTGTCGCCCAAGCCAACAGCCTCCAATGCCTTCTTAGCGCGCTCCATGCGCTCTTCCTCGTCTACACCGGCATATACTAACGGCAAGGCTACATTCTCCTGCGCAGTCAGCTTAGCCAGCAGATTGAAGTTTTGGAAGACAAAGCCTATCTTCGCATTACGTGTATGCGCCAGCTCATCGTCATCATAACCGGCAATCTCCTTGCCATCAAGAAAATACTCGCCGGAGGTCGGTCTGTCCAGACAGCCGAGAATGTTCATCATCGTAGATTTACCGCTGCCGGAAGGCCCCATAATAGAAGTAAATTCCCCCGGCTCAATCTTCAGATTTACGTGATAAAGCGCGTGTACCACACTATCACCCATCTGATAGGTTTTCATAATATCTTTTAATTCGATAACAGACATAAAGCTAACACCTCCTTAGTGCATAGGCGGTGGGCCCATTCTGTTACTGCTCTGCTTGCTGACAGCCTTCTTCACCAGCAGCTTGTCACCAATGCTGAGACCGGTTGCCGTAACTGCTACTTCGCTGTCACTCGTCAGGCCAAGCTTTACATCTACATCACGTGTTTCCTTAGTCTTCTCGTTATATACCTTGACGTAACGGCGACTGCCTTCACTATAAATGCAGTTTAAAGGCACAATCGTTACATCATTAGCTTCGTTGATAATAATATCGGTTCTTGCTGTCATAGTCGGCAGCAGCTTGCCCTTAGCATCATCAACAGTAACATAAACCTTATAATAGATAACGTTGTTTTCCGTAGTTGCACTACGGGAAATCAAGCGTACCTTACCGGTAAAGGTTTCGTTAGGATAAGCGTCGACAGTAAACTTTACCTTTTGCCCGTCCTTAACCTGACCGATATCGGATTCATCGACAAGTGCTTCAATCTCCATATTATCCAGCGTTGCCACAGACATAATAACCTGCGGTGTGCTGATACCAGAGCTGATAGTCTGGCCAACCGGTGTAGGCTTACCGATAATGTAACCGGAAATCGGTGTAGTAATAACAGTATCATTAACATCAGAAGCAGCCTTTTCATAGTTGCTCTTGGCTACAAGATAATCTGCTTCCACGCTGTCAAAGGTTGATTGGCTGATAGCACCGCGGTTCAGCAGGTTCAGATTACGCTCATAGTTAGCCTGGGCATTATGCAGCTTGGCCTGCATCTGAGCCAGCGTTGCGTTCAAAGATGTTGCATCAAGGCGCACCAGTACGTCACCGGCGTTGACATGCTGGTTTTCTTTAACCAGTACCTCAACAATTCGTCCGGTAATCTTGGAGCTGATATCAACATTATCCTGTGCGCTCAAGGCGCCGGTAGCCGAAATAGTTTCTACAATATTACCTTTTTTTACTTCGCCCATCTTAACAGCAGCAGTAGAAACCTGCGTGCTTTGATAATATTTATAGCCACCATAGCTGCCTGCGAGCAAAATCGCAGCTGCTACGAGGATATATTTATTCTTTTTCACGAAACTCATCATTTTGCATCCCTCATTATTAAATATATTCCTTTACTATTATAACCTCTACTCTTTTTGAGGTCAAAGCAAGTATAGCAAAAAGATGTGTTTTTTTTATGGCACCATTAACAAAATTCAACACATATGACAAAAACCCCCGTCACTTTCGTGACAGGGGTTGATTTGCATTTTGACTGTCAAAGCATTTGTTGCTTTATCATTTTGAATCACCAGGCTGGCGAGAAAGTGCCAGAGGCGAAGAGCGGATGCCGCCGGCGTACTTCTGGTACGTCAAGGCATTTGTGACGAAGCATATGGTGCTTTATTCGTCAGACTGGTATTATTTGCCGGGGAAGAACGGCCATACCATCGGAATAACGATCAGGGATACGATGAAGCATACGATTACGAGACCGCAACCAGCTTTCAGGTAGTCCATGAATCTGTATCCGCCAGGGCCGAGTACCAGAGTGTTCGGAGGAGTACCTACCGGAGTTGCGAATGCGCAAGATGCTGCAACAGCGATAGCCATCAGAACTGCTTTCGGGTCAGCGCCCAGGTTTTGGGAAATTGCAATACCGATCGGGCACAGCAGAGCTGCGGATGCGGTGTTGGACATGAACTGAGTCAGACCGCAGGACAGGATGAACAGTACACCGGTTACAACCAGCGGAGAAGGAGCGCCGCCCATCAGGCCAACAGTCCATTCAGCGATGAGTTTACCAGCGCCGGTTTTATCCATAGCGGAGGATACAGGCATCATGCCAGCGAACAGGAAAATAGTTACCCAGTCGATGGATGCATAAGCTTGTTTTTCAGTCAGGCAACCGGTCAGTACGCAAACCAGAGCACCGATGATTGCTGCCATTTCCAAAGTGATACCTTTAATGCCAAGAGCCATTACCAGAACAACTGCCAGCAGGATAACGCCGGAAACGATTTGTTTGGATTTGGAGGTTTCATTTGCTTCGATTTCTTGCTCGATTTCTTGGTCAGCATCGAGTTGTTTGTTCGGGAGCAAATATTTACCTACAAACATCATGTACAGCATACCAGCTACGGAAACCGGAACACCAATCCAAGCGAATTCGAAGAAACCGAAAGGCTCAAGACCAGCAGCGGTCATAGCACCGGTAGCGATGATGTTAGGAGGAGTACCTACCATGGTGATGATACCGCCCCAACCGCAAGCGAATGCCAACGGCATTAACTGACGGGAAGCAGGTATTTTAGCTGCAGAGCAGATGCCCAGTGCAACCGGCAACATGCAAGCTGCGGTACCGGTGTTGGACAGAACTGCGGACATTACAGTACCAACGATCATCAGACCGAACATCAGGCTGTTTTCGCTGGTGCCGCACATTTTAACTACGGTGTTACCAATTTCTTGAGCCAGGCCGGTGTAGAACATGGAAGCGCCTACAACGAACATACCTGCAAAAAGTACTACAGTAGAGTTGGACAGACCGCTGAATACTTGCTTAGCAGGAATCAGGCCTAACAGGCCGCATGCCACAGAGGCACCAATAGCAGTAACTGCGAGAGGAATAAGTTCAGTTACGAAGAATAATGCAACTACTGCTAAAAGAATGAGACATTTGATAGCTGGGGACATTGTTTTCCTCCTTAAAATAATAAAAATGTTTTGTTGTCTGTGTGTCACTATACACACTGAAGGTCATCAATAAAATAATTCAACAAGTTATCAGTAAGTTCTATCATTAAAAATTTATAGTACTTACATTTCCGACAATTCCTATGCTATTGAAGACTTAAAATAGCCTTCACTTACATAACTTACTTTATCGGCTTTTTCACTTACTTTAATTACTTAATTGTCAACAGTGTTAAGTTTAACACACTTCTGACAAATTTGCAAGCCTTTTTCATTTATTTTATTCCTGTACTTTACATGTTTTTCTACTCAGCTTATTGCATATTTATACATCATTTTGTTTGTTTATTATTCCGTTCTCTTGTACACTTTTTTATAAAAAATATGTCTGTATGCTCACCCTTAACGTTACATATTTCTGCCGGTATGTTCCCTACTTTGAACAACAAAAATCCCCGCCACCTAAGTGACGGGGATTGATTTGCTTGTAAGCGTCTAACCTAACAAATTATTTGCCAGGGAAGAACGGCCATACCATCGGGATAACAACCAAGGATACTACGAAAGCTACCAGAACCAGGCCGGTACCAGCTTTTACATAGTCCATGAATTTGTATCCGCCAGGGCCAAGTACCAGAGTGTTCGGAGGAGTACCTACCGGAGTTGCGAATGCGCAGGATGCTGCAACAGCGATAGCCATCAGAACTGCTTTCGGGTCAGCGCCCAGGTTTTGGGAAATTGCAATACCGATCGGGCACAGCAGAGCTGCGGATGCGGTGTTGGACATGAACTGAGTCAGACCGCAGGACAGGATGAACAGTACACCGGTTACAACCAGCGGAGAAGGAGCGCCGCCCATCAGGCCAACAGTCCATTCAGCGATGAGTTTACCAGCGCCGGTTTTATCCATAGCGGAGGATACAGGCATCATGCCAGCGAACAGGAAAATAGTTACCCAGTCGATGGATGCATAAGCTTGTTTTTCAGTCAGGCAACCGGTCAGTACGCAAACCAGAGCACCGATGATTGCTGCCATTTCCAAAGTGATACCTTTAATGCCAAGAGCCATTACCAGAACAACTGCCAGCAGGATAACGCCGGAAACGATTTGTTTGGATTTGGAGGTTTCATTTGCTTCGATTTCTTGCTCGATTTCTTGGTCAGCATCGAGTTGTTTGTTCGGGAGCAAATATTTACCTACAAACATCATGTACAGCATACCAGCTACGGAAACCGGAACACCAATCCAAGCGAATTCGAAGAAACCGAAAGGCTCAAGACCAGCAGCGGTCATAGCACCGGTAGCGATGATGTTAGGAGGAGTACCTACCATGGTGATGATACCGCCCCAACCGCAAGCGAATGCCAACGGCATTAACTGACGGGAAGCAGGAATCTTAGCTGCGGAGCAGATACCAAGTGCTACAGGAAGTAAGCAAGCTGCGGTACCGGTGTTGGACAATACTGCGGACAGTACGGTACCAACGAGCATCAGGCCGAACATCAGGCTGTTTTCGCCTGTGCCGCACATTTTAACTACGGTATTACCGATTGCTTGTGCAAGGCCGGTGTAGAACATGGAAGCGCCAACTACGAACATGCCTGCGAACAGAACAACGGTGGAGTTAGACAGACCGCTGAATACTTGTTTTGCAGGAATCAAGCCTAAGAGGCCGCATGCGATAGCTGCGCCGGTAGCAGTAACTGCGAGAGGTATAAGTTCGGTTACAAAGAATAATGCAACTACTGCCAACAAAATAAGACATTTGATTGCTGGGGACATTTTATGTTCCTCCTTTTAAAATTAATTTATATACAATGCCGAGGGAGGCATTCTATATCAGCTATTAATATGTAGTTTTCAAAGAGCTTATGGAATTTGCTTATGTATTTTCTTGCATTTCCATGTACCTATTATAACACTATAAGCGTAAAATAAAAAGTTATTTTATTGAAAAATTTACATTATTAACGTAAATAGTGTTTTTTTGTTCTATACATCTGTATTGTAATTTATGCACATCACTGTCATGGTATTTTATTTTTATACTTTTATATGCTTATCCGGAATTAAGTTAAACTTTAAGTAAATGATTTTTGAAATGCATATGACCATTTTATCTGAAAATTATCTTAATTCTCTTTATAAAATCAGCTCTGATAATTTATAGCATTCTGCTCTAAAGCCCATTATATCAAGGGTTTGCGATTCGTAGAGCTTTTTTAGTACCTCCTATAAGTTATTTTTAACAGCTGGTGCTAATTTTACTTTTCTAATTAAATGTAATCCCACAGCGCATGTCCACTGATTGAGGACACAAAATCGCCATCTTTTTTGTTCATAATGTGACAGTTTAGGATTCCAGACAGCTTTCTAGGCAAAAATTAAGAGGACGCGCCTTGCAGCGCGTCCTCAGGGGAGTTTCAGTATAAATTATTTACCAACAGGACCGATCATAGCCAGCATGGTACCTGCAGCAACTGCAGTACCGATAA